>Ga0114997_10001104_pt1 | contig 22587 bp, 19 predicted proteins | sample ArcticOcean_MG_C_2_FD_87045 | JGI IMG/M metagenome (GOLD analysis project Ga0114997, IMG submission 87045) | Marine microbial communities from western Arctic Ocean - ArcticOcean_MG_CB4_136 | ecosystem: Environmental > Aquatic > Marine > Oceanic | place: Arctic Ocean: Canada Basin | collected...
AAAAGTTTGAATTTTAAAGTAATTTTATTTGGATTTATATTTACATTTTTTTCAAGCTTTGGACAGAGTTTTTTTCTAGGCTTATTTAACTCCAGTATAAGAGACGCCCTCTCTATTACTCATGGACAATTTGGTTCAATTTATGCATCTGCAACTTTATTAAGTAGCTTTATATTGGTCTGGATTGGAAAAAAAATAGATGATGTAAATATTTTAAAATTTGCATCATATGTAATTGTATTACTAGCAATCTCTTGTTTTTTATTTTCTAAAATTTCATCAATAATTTTTCTATTTATTTCTATTTTTCTAATGAGACTTTCGGGGCAGGGGTTAATGTCTCATGCAGCAAGCACTACTATATCAAGATTTTTTGAGAGAAGTAGAGGTAGAGCCTTAAGTACAACATGGTTAGGTCTTTCTTTAGCTGAATTCACCCTACCATTATTAATTATTTTTTTATTAACTGTTATTGATTGGAGAAATATTTGGTTAACAATTTCAATTTTAGTTGTTGTGATCCTGCCAATAGTTTCTTTTTCTTTGATAAAAAATATTAAATTAGATTCAAGAGAAGCCCCAAACATTAAAGGCACAACAACAAAAGATATAAAACAATGGACAAGAACTGAGATATTACATGATTATAGATTTTATATTGTTTGTTTAAGTATGTTGGCCATGCCATCGATTGCAACAGGGACATTTGTTTACCAGTCATTTATAGTATCTTCTAAGGGCTGGGGACCTTATGTGATTGCTCAATCATTTATGGTGTATTCAATTTTATCTGTAATCACTTTATTTTTATCTGGCTTTTTAATAGATAAATTTAGTAGTAGAAAATTATTGATTTACATGAATATTCCCCTTTTTATTTCTACATTTGTTCTTTACTATTTCAATTCTCCAATTTCATCTTTTGTATTCCTTGGGTTAATTGGTATTTCAAACGGATTTGCAAACGTTTTAGGTTCAGCAACCTGGGCTGAGATTTACGGCGTAAAATATATTGGTTCTATTAAAGCATTAACAACAGCGTTGATGGTATTTTCAACTGCTTTTGGCACAGCTCTTTTCGGAATTCTTATAGATAATAGCTTTTCAATAGAGCAAATCGCTTTAGTTTCAGGTTCTTACATATTTATTGCAATATTGTTGTTATTCTCAATAAAGAATAAGTTAAATCCTCATTATTTATAAAATTAACCTTGATTTAATATTAAGCACTGTATAGATACTGCGCATGGCGAGAGTAACAGTAGAAGATTGTATAGATAAAGTAGAAAGCCCTTATGAATTAGTTTTGGTTGCTAAAGAAAGAGCAGTTCAACTAAATTCAGGTTTAGAGCCTACACTTGATGCGGATAATGATAAAAATACAGTCATAGCATTAAGAGAAATTGCAGAAGAAACCATTAAAGTTCCAGATTTAACTGAGAGTGCGATACATAAACTTAGAAAACATGTTGAACAAGTTGATGATGGCACAGATGACGATGAGATTATTGGTGATGATTTTGACAGCATGTACAAAGGAGAAATTTCTAAAAGTGGAACTCCTATTTTACCATCTAAAAGAGCCAGAAAAATTCCAGAAAAAATTCAAGTAGCACCAGAAGATTTAGAGGAATTAACTGCAAAACCAGAACCAGAAATGGAAGTTAATCCTGAAATAGAAGTTGCAGCTGAAGAAGCTGAAGTTTCATTGGATCAAATAGCTGAAACGGAAGTAAAAACAACAGATGCAAATACTGAAGATTCAGACACTACAAATAACTAAAAAAATAATATAAAAGTTAATCATGAATAGGAAAGTATCTGTTGCTCCTATGATGGATTGTACTGATCGTCATGAGCGATTTTTTTTAAGACTGATTAGTAAAAATACACTTCTCTATAGTGAAATGGTTGTCTCTGAAGCAATTCACAGAGGTGATAAAAAAAAATTATTAGAATTTAATATTAATGAGAAACCTATCGCACTTCAAATCGGTGGTTCTTCTCCAACATTGTTAGCTGAGGCTACAAAAGCAGGTGAAGATTTTGGTTATGATGAAATTAATTTAAATTTAGGTTGCCCATCTAAAAAAGTTGAAAAAAATAAATTTGGTGCGTGTTTAATGAAAGAGCCAAATTTAGTTGCAGACTGTTTAAGTAAGATGCAATCAGTTACAAAATTACCAGTGACGATTAAAACTAGAATTGGTTACGATGACACAGAAGATTATGAAAACTTACATTATTTTATTTCAACATTAAAAAGTACTGGAGTTAAAACTTTTATTATCCACGCAAGAAAAGCTATTCTTGGAAAATTTACACCTAAACAAAACTTAAATATTCCACCTTTAAAATATGATTTTGTTTATCGTTTAAAAAAAGATTTTCCGGATGAGGAGATAATTATTAATGGTGGAATTACCACAACTGATCAAATGAAAAATCATTTAAAACAAGTTGACGGTGTAATGATTGGAAGAGCTGCTTATCATACTCCATATTTGTTGGCTGATATTGAAAGAGAAATATTTAATAATGAAGATGTGCCAAGTAGACAGGAAGTTATTGAACGGCTATTGCCTTATGTGAGAGAAGAAATAAAAAAGGGCACAAGGTTAAATCAGATTATGAGACATACACTTGGGTTATTTCATGGTCAAACAGGTTCAAGTTTTTGGAAGCGATATTTAAGTGAAAATATGTGTGTACGAGATGCTGATGTTAAGAAAATTGATCACATTATGGATAAAATTAAATTTAACAATGTTGATACTTCTGTAGGTCAATCTGCTTAACTTTTTATTGTCTAACGAATACATTTACTTTAGCCTATTGATGGCCTTAGCGGCAGTTCCAGTGGGTTTTGTTGCAGGGTTATTTGGAATAGGTGGTGGCTTAATTACTGTACCTTTCTTGTTTTATATATTTAATTCTGTCGGTATCGATCAAGAATATGTCATGCACTTAGCAGTTGGAACTTCATTTGCAATCATTATCCCAACATCGGTAGTGTCTGTTTTAACTCACCACAGATTTAAGGCAGTAGATTTTGATGTTGTAAAAAGTTATGGAATATTTGTAGTATTAGGAGTTATTGTTGGAACACTTTTTGCTGCCACTCTTAAAACTAAAACACTAGTTCTTTTTTTTGTAATTGTTATATTTTTATTAAGTATCTATTTGTTGCTGTTAAAAGAAAAAGAAAAAAATGTTACTCTTAGAATTAAGTTATATTTAAAAGTCATCTTAGGATTTTTAGTCGGATTTATTTCAGCACCAATGGGTATTGGTGGAGCCGTAATGAATGTACCTATATTAAAATTTTTTGGATATTCAATTAATAGAGCTATTGGAAGTGCAGCAGCTATAGGCTTTTTAATAGCACTATTTGGTGCTCTTGGTTTTTTAATTACAGGTAATTATTTAAAAACAGAAATCCCATTAAGCATTGGTTTTTTAAATATTCCTGCTTTTCTAATTTTTATTCCTATTACAACTTTCATGGCACGTATCGGAGCAAGAACAGTTCATTCAATTGATAAAAATAAAATTAGCAAATATTTTGGAATTTTTTTATTCATTATTGCTATAAAATTTTTATACGAATATTTTAAACTTTAAAAATGACAAATAAAGTAAACAAACATTTTTTTAAAGATTCTTACCTCATAACAGAATTAAGGCTATGCAGTGTTCGCTTAATTGATACTAGCCAATTCCCTTGGATTATTTTAATTCCAAATAGAAAAAATGTTACAGACATCACTGAGCTAAATTTAAAAGATCAAAATTTATTGATGAAAGAAATTGTTAATTGTAGCAAGTTAATGAAAAAAATATTTAAAACGAAAAAACTTAATGTAGAAAAAATAGGCAATATTGTTCCCCAATTACATATTCATATAATTGCAAGATCTATAAAAGATGAAAGCTGGCCTTTGTCTGTTTGGGTAGTTAAAGGAAAACCTTATTCAAAAATTCTATTAAACAAAACGATTAACAAAATTAGAAAGTTTTTTTAAAAGAGAGAAGACAGAGGTAGTTTCAGTCTCCCTACACTACCTCATAAGTATTATGTATCTGATTCTCTCTTATTTAATTAACACTTAATAATTGAAACTAGACTTTATTAACTGCTTGCTTTAGTAAATAGCTAACAGCTCGATTAATAATAAATTAAAATTTTAAGGAACTTTTGATAAAAACAACACTCTCATCATTTGCTAAATCCATTGGGTTTAACTCACAAAACTATATTCCAAAAGAAGGAGCATCTTTTTCTTTATTTAGAATTGAAGTTTTATCTGGACTAACAGTTGCTTTAGCTTTAGTTCCAGAGGCAATCGCCTTTGCTTTTGTCGCAGGTGTCGCACCTTTATCAGGCCTTTATGCTGCATTTATCGTTGGTTTAATTACAGCTGTATTTGGTGGACGACCAGGAATGATTTCTGGAGCAACAGGTGCGTTGGCTGTTGTAATGGTTTCACTAGTTATGGAACATGGAGCTCAATATTTATTTGCGACTGTAGTTTTAATGGGTATTTTACAATTATTAGCTGGGATTTTTAAGCTTGGAAAATTTATAAGAATGGTTCCCCAGCCAGTAATGTTAGGCTTTGTTAATGGCCTTGCAATAGTAATTGGTATTTCACAACTAAGTCAGTTTAAAACAGTAAATGCTCTAGGTGAGTCAGTTTGGATAACAGGCAATACATTACTTTATTCAATTATATTTGTTGCTTTTACAATGTTTATTATTTGGTTCTTGCCTAAAATAACAAAGATATTACCCTCTACATTGGTAGCTATTTTATTTACAACAATCTTAGCTTTAACCTTAAAAATTGATATACCAAATGTTGGTGATCTTGCGAGCGTTAAAGGGGGTCTTCCAAACTTTTCTATTCCAAATGTTCCCCTTAATATTGAAACATTAAAGATTATTTTTCCCTATGCCTTCATATTGTCCTCTATAGGACTAATAGAAAGTTTATTAACTTTAAATTTAGTGGGAGAGATAACTAGTAAAAGAGGAGGTGCTAGTCAGGAATGTTTAGCACAAGGGTTTGCTAACACCATCACAGGTTTTTTTGGAGGAATGGGTGGGTGCGCAATGATTGGACAATCAATGATTAATGTTAGGTCAGGTGGAAGAACTAGAATAGCTGGAATTGCAGCTGCATTATTCTTATTAATTTTTATCTTATATACCTCTTCTTATATTGAGATGATCCCTATAGCAGCTCTTGTAGGCGTGATGTTCATGGTTGTGATTGGAACGTTTGCCTGGAATTCACTAAAGATATTATTTTTTGTACCAAAGAGCGATGCATTGGTCACAATACTTGTAACTCTAGTAACTGTTATTGAGGATTTAGCAGTTGCAGTAATAGTAGGAGTAATAGTCTCTGCATTAGTATTTGCGTGGAAGTCTGCCTCAAAAATTAGAGCGACTGAAAGGCCATCTAAAACAGAAAAAGGTGCAAAAGTTTATGAAATAGAAGGAGCACTTTTTTTTAGTTCAACCAATAGTTTTTTAGAATTATTTAAACCAGAGGAAGACCCTGAATTAATTATTATTGATTTTGCAGGATCAAAAGTAATTGACCAATCAGCTCTAAAGGCAATTGAAGATATTGCTGATAAATACGATGGCTTGGGAAAAAAAGTTAAACTTAGACATTTAACTCGTGATTGTCATAAATTACTAAGTAGAGCTGGTCAGCTTGTAGTTGATAGTGATGATGATCCTGATTATGGAGTGGCTGTAGATTATGATGTTAAATTAGGTATTTTTGGAAAATGATATGAGTAAAGAGATAAAAGCTGATGATGTTATTTTTAATTTTTTTAAACAAATTTGTGATGAGAAGAGTGATGATAAGTGTGTTGAGCTTGGCAATAGTTGGATCAATGCAATGAAAACTAATCTTACTAATATGGAAAAAAACCTAGAAGAAACTGATAAAATTAAGCATCAAGAAAATATTGACAGTAATATGAATCATTTGAATAATCTAAAAGATAAATCAGCTAAAGAATGGCGTGAATACGCAACTCAGTGCATGGTGGAGATCTTAGATCAAAAAAGTAAATCTTGAATTTTTTTAAAAGATTATTTTCAAGTAGCAATTTAGAATTACAAATTAATGATGGAGGTAGATCTGCTGCAGGCTACAAAGGTAAGGCAGGTGATTGCGTAATTAGATCTATTGCAATTGTATCAGGCCTTCCTTATCAGCGAATTTATGATGACCTGTATAAGGCAAACGAACAATTTAGAACAACTTCACGTACTAAACTTGCAAAAAGTTTAAAAAAAAAAAATGACAGTCCAAGATCAGGCACTCATAGAGTGGTAGTTAAAAAATACCTCAAAAAATTAGGATGGAACTGGACCCCAACAATGTTTATTGGTCAAGGGTGTAAAGTTCATTTAAAAAAAGATGAATTACCCAATGGCACTCTTATTATTTCTTGCTCAAAACATATTACCGTTGTAAAGGAAGGGGTTCTCCATGACACTTATGATTGCTCAAGAAATGGAACAAGGTGTGTATATGGATACTGGACAAAACCTAACTAATATTATGGAATGTGAAAATGAAAGTTGTTAATGATAAGTCTTGTGCATGGATAAAAGATCTTAACCCTAGATCAGATTATAAGACCCTCAGAAAAAATGAAGAATGTGAGTGGTTAATAGTTGGTGCTGGGTACACTGGATTATCTGCAGCTAGAAAACTTTCTGAACTTCACCCTAATCAAAAAATTATTATAGTAGACGCACAATTAGCTGGAGAAGGAGCGAGTGGAAGAAACTCAGGCTACCTAGTTGATACGACACTAAATGATGGCTTCACATCAAATAAAGATCTTTCTAATTATAAGAAAAAAACTGATATATATCAGTTGGGCATAAATACTGTTAAGAAATTTATAAAGGAACATCAAGTAGACTGTGACTGGAATGATTCAGGGAAATTTTTTGCCACTTCAAAAAAAGAAGATAAAAAAATTCTTATCAATTTTTCAGACACGCTTTCAAAATTAGGATTTGAGCATAATTTATTGGATAAAGAAAAATTATCAAAAAAATTAGGAACAAATTTTTATAATTTAGCACTTTATACCAAAGGTGGAATTTTACTACATCCGGGCAAATTGGTTAGAGCAATGATTAATACATTGCCTGATAATGTTGAGTTAATAGAACACTCTCAATTACTTGAATGGAAAAAGCAGAAAGACAGTATTTTTTGTAAATTTAAAGACAACAATATTTGTACAAAAAAAATAATTTTTTGTACAAATGGATTTTTAAGATCATTAGGTATTAAAAAAAATTACAATTTTCCAATTACACTTACAGCAAGTATGACAAGGCCCTTGTCAGATAACGAGTTTAAATCAATTGGTGAGCCAAAAGAATGGGGTGTGTTACCGGTCAGGCCAATGGGTGCAACTATTAGAATGACTAAGGATAAAAGAATTTTAATTAGAAATACAGCTGAAGTGTGCAGCCAACTTGCCATGACAAATCAGGAATTAAAAAAAAGATCTATTAAGCAAGAACTTGGAATCAAAAAAAGATTTCCAACTCTACCAGATAACATCATAGACTCTAGCTGGTCAGGCATAGTATCTAGAACGCGTAATAGTTCTCAAATTTTTGAAAGAATAGAGGATAATATTTTTGTAGCGGGCTGCTACAATGGATCTGGTATTGGTGTTGGATCCTTATTTGGAGAACAAATTGCAATTAAAGCGAGCAATGAAAGTACGAATGAGATTAATATTATTGAAAATAGAAGAAAACCAACCTGGTTACCACCTCAACCTTTTTTAAACTTAGGTATTAAAACTAGATTGATTTATGAAAGATTACGCTCATATACAGATACGTAAAAAACTAATGACTAATTTTATAACAAGCAAAAAGCAAATGGAAAATTCAAACTGAAAAAGAAAACATAATTAAAATAAAGAATAAGTGTAAGTGTATTCTAGAGAATTTTGATATGAGATAGATATCTCTAATAATATAATTTTTAGAAATATAACCGGTATAGAAAATTCACTGAAACCACAGTTAAAACTATAACCAAAAGATATAAGGAAATATAATCACGAGGGTTCATCATGGATGTTTAAATACTTTTATTATAATTTTTTTCAAATTCAATTTTATTTAAAATAGTAAGCTTTATATTTTTTGATCGTATTCTCCAACTTTCCCAGTTTTTTGAAGCAAATCATCAATAAAATCAAAGATCTTTTTTTTTCGATTATCCGATGTAGGGCTTTCAGTTACGACAACCAAGGAAGGCTTATTTGATGAAGCTCTAATTAAACCCCAGGAACCATCTTCAAAAGAAAATCTAATGCCATTGACGGTTAAAACTTCAGTTATTTCTTGACCATCAATTTTTATTTTATTACTTTTAATTTCGGTTACTTCTTTTACCAAATTTTCAACCACTTGATATTTTTCTTCATCTTTACAAAAAGGTGCCATTGTTGGTGTTTGAAAGGTGTTGGGCAATTCATTTATAATCTCATGCATTGTTTTGTTTTGACGTTCTAATAAGTGACAAACTTGTATTGCAGAATTAATTCCATCATCATAGCCAAAACCTAATGGTTGATTAAAAAAGAAGTGACCACTCTTTTCAAAACCAGCTAAAGCTTTTTCAATATTAACTTTTCTCTTTATATGAGAGTGTCCAGTTTTCCAATAGATTGTTTGACAGTTATTTTCTAATAAAACCTTATCCTTTGAGTACAATCCAGTTGACTTAACATCAACTACAAATTTAGAATTTTTATAAGAGCTAGATAAATTTCTTGCTATTACCAATCCAATCTTATCAGAAAAAATTTCATTACCTTTGTTGTCTATAACACCAACTCTATCCCCATCACCATCAAAACCAAATCCAATATCAGCATTATTATCTTTTACCTCTTTTGCTATTGCATGTAACATCTCAAGATCTTCTGGATTTGGGTTATATTTTGGAAATGTCCAATCTAATTTACAATCTAATTCAACAACTTCACAACCAATACCTCTTAAAATTTCTGGTGCAAATATTCCAGCTGTTCCATTTCCACAAGCAACAACTGCTTTAATTTTTTTTGTAATTTTATTCTTATTAATTAAATCATTTTTATAAATTTTCTGAAATCCATTAATTACTTTTTCACTTCCTTTTCCTTTAATAAACTTTTGGTTCAAGGTAATGTTTTTTAATTCTTTCATTTCTTCTGGAGCATGAGTTAAACCTTTTTGGATACCCATTTTAACTCCTGTCCAGCCATTTTCATTATGACTTGCTGTAACCATTGCAACTGCATCTGCATCTAAATTGAATTGTGCAAAATAAACAGTAGGAGATAAAGACAAACCAATATCTTCAATGTTACATCCAGTTGAAAGTAGTCCTTTTTTTAAAGCAGCTTTTATTTCCTCACTGTAGGATCTATAATCATGCCCAACAATTACTCTCGGATTATTTTTTTTTGTATGTTTTATAATTTGCGTTCCCAAACCTTTACCTAGATTCTCTATTCCTAAGAGATTTATGTCTTCCTTGTATAACCACCGTGCGTCGTACTCTCTGAACCCGAATGGGTCTATTTTTAATATCGCTGTCATTACTTATGTTTCTTACATTTATTTTAATTTTTTTATTGTTTTATTTTTTATATGTTCTATATATGTTCTGTTGATTAATGATTTATATAGTGTATCAACAGTTATTGCATACAACATATAGTTGTTTTATGTAAATTAACATTAAAAATATAAGAATATGAACAAAATTCTATCACAGGCACTCAAGAAAGCTGTCTACGAATATAGCCCTGATAACTCTAAATTAACTAAAGAGAAAAGACCTGATTTATTTTCTTTAAGCAATGATACTGAATTGTTTCAAAATGAAAAAGGAATCATTATTAAGATTGATAGATCTAGAGATAAAAACTTAACTGACTTCGGTAAGGCAACCCTAAATGACAGGTACTTAGGTCACAATGAATCTTATCAAGATTTATTTGCACGCGTTGCAAGCTCGTATGCAGATGATAATTTACATGCTCAAAGAATTTACAACTATATTAGTAATTTGTGGTTTATGCCTGCAACACCAGTTTTATCAAATGGAGGAACAAAAAGAGGATTGCCAATTTCATGCTTTTTGAATGAAGCATCAGATAGTTTAAATGGAATACTTGATTTATGGAGTGAAAATGTTTGGTTAGCAGCCAAGGGTGGAGGTATAGGAAGCTACTGGGGTAACCTTAGATCTATTGGGGAAAAAATAGGCAAAGTTGGAAAAACTTCTGGAATAATTCCATTCATTAAAGTTATGGATTCTTTAACAATGGCAATCAGCCAAGGTTCTCTAAGAAGAGGTTCTGCTGCGTGTTACCTTCCAATCGATCACCCTGAAATTGAAGAATTTATTGAAATGAGAAGACCTACAGGTGGGGACCCAAACAGAAAAGCTTTAAATCTTCATCATGGTATTTTAGTGTCAGACGCATTTATGAGAGCTGTTGAAACAGATGAACAGTGGGCATTAAAAAGTCCTGCTGATGGAACTGTGCAACAAACTATTTCTGCAAGAAATTTGTGGATTAGATTGTTAACTGCAAGAATCGAAACAGGTGAGCCTTACATCATTTATATTGATACTGTTAACAGACAAATTCCACAACACCATAAGTTAGCAGGCTTAACTGTTAAGACTTCTAATCTTTGTAGTGAAATAACTTTGCCTACTGGAATAGATAAAAATGGAAGAGACAGAACGGCAGTTTGCTGTTTATCATCTTTAAATTTGGAAAAGTATGATGAATGGAAAGATGACACTGTTATGATCAATGATGTTATGAGATTCTTAGATAATGTATTAACTGACTTTATTGACAGAGCTCCTGAACAATTTGATGATGCAAAATATTCTGCTGAAAAAGAAAGAAGTGTTGGTTTAGGTGTTATGGGTTTCCACTCTTATTTACAAAAAAATAGTATTCCACTTGAATCAGTAATGAGTAAAGTTTGGAATAAAAAAATCTTTAAACATATTCAAGAACAGGTAGATCAAGCATCTAAAGATTTAGCAGATGAAAGAGGACCCTGTCCAGATGCAGCAGACTATGGTTATAACGAAAGATTTTCTAACAAAACAGCTATTGCACCAACAGCTTCTATTTCTATTATCTGTGGTGGAGCTTCACCTGGAGTAGAGCCAGTCGCAGCTAACAGTTACACACACAAAACTCTTTCAGGTTCTTTTAATGTTAGAAATAGATACTTAATTGAGTTGTTAGAAAAGCATGGGAAAAATACAGAGGAAGTATGGTCTGGAATTACAACAAACCAGGGTTCAGTTTCTCATTTAGATTTTTTAACTGATTTAGAAAAAGATGTTTTTAAAACAGCATTTGAATTGGATCAAAAATGGATTATTGAACTAAGTGGTGATAGAACACCTTTTATATCGCAAGCTCAATCAATTAACTTATTTGTACCAGCGGATATTCACAAAAGAGAACTACATAAAATTCATTTTGATGCTTGGAAAAAAGGTTTAAAGAGCCTTTATTACTGTAGATCAAAATCGATTCAACGTGCAGAAAATGTCAACGATACTAAAGCAACAGATGTTACTGCTAATGTTTATAAATCAAAAACAACCGAACAACCAGAATACGAGGAGTGTCTCTCATGTCAGTAGAAAAAATGAAGCCAAAAATAATTCAACCAGAAAAAACAGAAATAGCTCAACCACAAAAAATGGGACTATTAGTTGAAAACCCAGTTTACAAACCATTTAGATATCCATGGTGTTATGATGCTTGGTTGACTCAACAAAGAATTCATTGGTTACCAGAGGAAGTGCCACTTGGTGACGATGTTAGAGATTGGCAAAAAAACTTAACACAATCAGAGAAAAATTTATTAACTCAAATTTTTAGATTTTTTACTCAAGCTGATGTTGAGGTACAAAACTGCTATTTAAGACATTATACGACGGTATTCAAACCAACTGAAGTATTGATGATGATGACTGCTTTTGCCTCAATGGAAACAGTTCATATTGCTGCATACTCTCATTTACTTGATACTATTGGAATGCCAGAATCAGAATATTCTGCTTTCATGAAATATAAAGAGATGAAAGATAAATATGATTACATGCAAAATTTTGATATGAGTTCAAAAAAAGATATTGCATTAACAGTAGCAGTATTTAGTGCGTTCACTGAAGGCCTACAATTGTTTGCTAGTTTTGCAATCTTACTTAACTTTCCAAGACACAATAAGATGAAGGGTATGGGTCAGATCGTTACTTGGTCTGTAAGAGATGAAACACTTCACTGCAATTCTATGATTAGATTGTTCAAAGAGTTTATTCATGAAAATCCAGAAATTTGGAACCCTGAACTAAAAAAAGAACTTTATAAAGCGTGTAGAACAATTATAGAGCATGAAGATGCTTTTATTGATTTGGCTTTTGAAATGGGTCCAATGGAAGGTCTTACAGCACAAGATGTAAAACTTTATATAAGATTTATTGCCAATAGAAGACTGTCACAACTAGGATTAGAACCAATTTATGATGTTCAAAAAAATCCACTTACTTGGCTGGACTCTATGTTGAATGCTGTTGAGCATATGAATTTCTTTGAAGGACGTTCAACTGAATACTCCAAAGCATCTACACAAGGAACTTGGACAGAAGCATTTAGCTAATCTTTTGAAGTATAAAAAATATTTTAGAAAGACCAGCCTTAAGCAAAGAGGTATTGGTGATTATTTCCTCAAGGAAATTGCATCTACGAGGCCTAAAAGCTTCCTTGAGATAGGTGTTTTTCATGGTGTAACAGCAAGAAATGTCTGCGAATTGCTATATAGCATTCATCAGGATGACTTTAGATATGTAGGTTTGGATCTGTTTGGTGAAAGCAGTGAAAATACAGGTGAGATTATCCCAAGTACCAAATTTAATAATCCATTAAAAAAAGTTTACTTTAAATACATATTAAGACAAGACCCGTATTCTCTTCTTGCAGTAAAAAACCTCTTAAAAAAATTTAAGAACAATATTCATTTAATCAAAGGAAATTCTAACAACCTTTTAAAAAAGATGGATATGTCTAAAATTGATTATGTTTTTTTAGATGGTGGTCATGCATACGAAACTGTTAAAAATGATCTTAATTATTCAAAATCTGTTTTAGACAATAATGGAACAATACTTTGTGATGATTACAATTTGTCTTATGCTCCTGGTGTAAAAAAAGCAATAGACGAGTTTATAGAGCACAATGATGTTAAATCAGAAATTCTTTTTGATAGATTTGTTAAAATCAAAAAAATTAATCTATGACCACAAAATATTTTCTAATGTTTAAATAATTATTTGACAAACAAATGTGTCGTGTTATTTAAAAATAATGCTTAATTTATTTAAAAACTAAATTTTTAAAATAAAAATAACAATTTAATATAATGAAAACTTTTCTATCTTTATTCTTTCTTTGGATATTTACAATTTTACTTTCAGTGGTGTGGACCTTTGAGAATCCGGATAGAATAGAAAAAATTAAAAGTGAATTTAAAAAAGACAAAAAAAATGAAGTTTCTAAAGTTGACAATAATAGTAAAAATATTATTGCCAATTCTTTTACAGTGGAGGTTTCTCAAGTGCTTAAAGTTGAAGATAAAACTGCTTTTGTTATACATCCAGGAAAGGAAAAAACTTTTGATATTTCCAAGCTAGAAATTTTTACTCAAAGAGGTTTTGTTATTAATAATTTTAATTTAAAAAGATTAAAACTTCCTGATTATTTCACACTTCAAAGAAATGGTGGAGTTAAAACAATAATTTCATTAAATGATGCAAGAATTGCTTTAATTTCAGGAAATGAAAAAAAATGTTTTTTTGCTTCTTTAATTTTACTCAGCACTGGTAAAGAACTGTTTAAAAGTAAATGTTTGCCATCAATAGCAAAAGATAATGATTTTAATGGTCTGGGGAGTAGCAATATTCATCTTAAGGATAAAATCCTTTTAACTTTAGGCACACCAGAAAAACATGTCAGTAAAAATAGCTTATTAGCACAAGATGATAATTCCAAATTTGGAAAAATTTTAGAAATTGATAAAGGTAATTTAATTAATAAAATAAATGACAATTCATATACCTTAGAAATCGATATTTTTTCTAAAGGACACAGAGTTCCACAAGGTCTAACTAAAATAGGTGATAATATTTTTAATGTTGAGCATGGGCCAAAAGGTGGTGATGAATTAAATTTAGTTTTAAAAGGAAAAAATTATGGATGGCCTAAATTTTCTTATGGAACGAATTATATGAAGGATGGTGGTGGCAATGGTCAATCATACCCAGTTAACCATGAAGGTAATGGCTACGAAGAACCTTTATTTGCATTTGTGCCCTCTGTTGGGATTTCAAGCATAAATAATTGCCCCTCTGTTCTAAATAAATATTATAACAAACCTTGCTTAATGGCACTATCTTTATATGGAAATAATTTAAGGAAAGGTTATTCAATAATTATTTTCTTGCTCAATGAATCTTATACTAAAGTTAATTCTATAGAAAAAATTTCATTAGATAATATTGTTCTTAGACACTTTGTAACTGATAAACATAATATTTTGTATGAAGACAATGAGGGAAGTGTTTATGTTTCTGCTGATAAAAAAGGAATATTTAAAATTAATTTTAAAGATTTTAGATAATACTTTAATTTCCTTTAAGATTTAAAAATTATCTTTGATTTAATTGAAGGACTTGTCTATGCTTGTTTCCTTTATAGCTAGCCAAAGGTCTAATTAATTTATTAGCAGCGTGTTGCTCTATAATATGGGCAGACCATCCAGTAATTCTTGAAATTACAAATATTGGTGTAAAGAAATCAGTGTCAAACCCCATTAAATGATAAGTAGGACCAGTTGGATAATCAACATTTGGATGAATAGCCTTTCTTTCAATCATAACTTTTTCTACGATGTTGTAAATCTTTTCAAAAGTTTTATCTTTTTTAATTATTGCTACTCTTTTAAAATATTCCCTCATAGTAGGTACTCTTGAATCTCCACTTTTATAGACTCTGTGACCAAAACCCATTACAACATCTTTATTATCAAGTGCTTTGTTTATCCATTTTAGTGCATTTTCAGGTCTTTTGATTTTTTTCATCATATGCATTACCTCTTCATTGGCACCTCCATGCAGAGGACCTTTTAAACTAGCTATCGCACCTGTTATCGCACCATGGATATCTGACAAGCTACTTGTAATAGTCCTAGCAGTAAAAGTTGAAACATTAAAACTATGTTCGGCATATAAAATTAACGAAACATCAAATGCTTTAACAATTTCTTTATTAGGTACTTTTCCAAAACACATATGAAAAAAATTCTCAGCAAAAGTCAAATTTTTCTTTGGAGGTATTATCTCTTTATTTTTTCTTAATCGGTAGAAAGCTGCTAAAGCAACAGGAGTTTTTGCAAATATTCTTATTGCCTTTCTTAAATTAGCTTTAGGTGAGCTATCTCTTGTTTCTTTATCTTCTAAACCCATTACACTTACAGCAGTTCTTGCTACATCCATAGGATGAGATTTTTTTGGCATTTGTTTAAGTATGTTTATTAAATTTTTAGATAATACTCTTTCTTTTGCTTCTTCTTTTTCAAATTGTTTAAGCTGTTTTTTATTTGGTAGATCTTTATTCAAAATTAAATAAGCAACTTCTTCAAATTTACACCTTGCACATAAATCTTGTGCTGCGTAACCTCTATAAGTAAGAGAATTAATTTCAGGCATTACTTTTGAAATTTCCGATTCATCAACTATAATTCCTAATAAACCTTTTTTAATATCATCACTCATTACTCATGTCCTTCCGTACTAAAGTTATAAATTTTTTCATCTAAAGAGTTATATTTTTCATATTCAACTAACTCATAAAGTCTTTTTCTTGTTTGCATTTTATCAATAATATTATTCTGGTGTCCATCTACATAAATGTCTCTCAACCCATCTTCTACATTTTTCATAGCTAATCTTTGAGTAGTTACTGGATAAATTACAATATTATAACCAAAATTTTCTAATTCTTTATAATTAAAAAGTTTAGATTTTCCAAATTCAGTCATATTAGCAAGTAAATAACATGAAAGTTCTTTTCTAACTTTTTCAAAATCTTTTTCATCATGTAAAGCTTCAGGAAAAATAATTTCAGCACCCGCATCAATATATGCCTTACACCTATCGATCATTTTATCCATTCCCTCAACACCTTTAGCATCAGATCTTGCTATAATTTTAAAATTTTCATCTATTTTTGCAGCCACACATTCTTTAATTTTTTTAACCATTTCTTCAGTTGAAATTAATTCTTTATTATCTAAGTGACCACATCTTTTACGTTCTACTTGATCTTCTAAATGAACTGCAGTTATTCCAAATTCTTCAAATGTTTTAATAGTTTCTTTACAAGACTTAAACCCCGTGTCTATATCAACAATTGTTGGAAGACTTGTAACCCTTGATATTAAATAGGATCTTGTACTTACATCTTGCAACGTTGTTAATCCAATATCAGGAAACCCTAGGTCGTTTGCCATAACCCCACCCGATACATAAACTGCGTCATAACCAATTTCTTCAATAAGTTTTGCTGTTAATGGGTTGTAAGCACCTGGAACTCTAAGAATTTTATTTGTTTTGAGCTTATTTGCAAAGTCAGCTCTTTTTTGGCCTGGTTCTTTATCTACAAAGTGCACTAAAAAATCCCTTTTTTTATATTTTTCTTTATTTGACTTCTTTTTACCTGAATATTCAATTTATTTAGATCACCTGCTTTTAAATTTTTTAGATTTTGAACGGTTTTTAGAAATCTTGAGCTTTCTTTTTTATCTAAAATACCATCTGTAAGTGTTAAAAATTTTTTAATGTAGTTTTGTCTTTTAAATGGACGAGCACCATAGGGGTGGGCATCGGCTCTATCGAGTTGCTCTATGATTTTTTTACCACTATTTAATGTAACAACTACTTTTGCTCCGAATGATTTATTTTTAGGATTAGGGTCATGATATTTTTTAGTCCATGCCTTGTCTTCATATGTCGTGATTGATTTCCATATCCTGATAGTACTTTTTTTATTAGCCCTTTGTTTGGTATAAGATTTAACATGATGCCAATCAGCATCTTCTAGTGCTACTGCAAAAATATACATAATAGAGTGATCTAAAGTTTCTCTACTTGCATTTGGGTCCATTTTTTGAGGATCATTTGCACCTGTTCCAATTACGTTATGAGTATGGTGACTTGTATATAGATCAATTTTTTTAATTTGATTAAGGTTAGATATTTTTTTATTAAGTTTTTTTGCAATATCAATTAGTGCTTGAGCTTGGTATTCAGCAGAATATTCTTTAGTATAAGTTTCTAGAATAGCTTTTTTGCTTTCACCTTTTTTAGGTAAAGGCACATTGTATAAAGCCTTTTTACCATCTAAGATTCTAGCAATAACACTATCCTCACCCTCATAAATAGGACTGGGTGCACCCTCTCCTCGCATTGATCTATCAACTGCTTCAATAGCAAGTTTACCTGCGTGAGCAGGAGCAAAAGCTTTCCAGCTTGAGATTTCACCTTTTCGAGATTGTCTAGTTGATATAGTTGTGTGTAAAGCTTGTTGTATAGATTGATATATTGTTTCAGTGTTTAGTCTTAGCATTGTGCCTAAGCCAGCCGCAACGCTAGGACCCAAGTGAGCAATATGATCAATTCTATGCTCATGAAGGCAGATGCCTTTTACTAAACTAACCTGAACCTCGTAAGCTGTAATTATTCCTCTTAAAAGATCTAACCCATTTTTTTTAGTTTGTTGAGCAACACTTAATAACGGTGGGATATTGTCGCCAGGATGACTGTAGTCTGCGGCTAAAAAGGTGTCATGAAAATCAAGTTCTCTAACCGCTGTTCCATTAGACCAGGCAGCCCACTCACAATCAAATTTTAATTTTGAATCAATTCCAAACAATGTGGCACCATTTTTTCTAGAATGTTTTAAAGCCATTTCTCTTGATGAGATAACAGCTTTTCTATTTAAAGAAGCGATAGCTACTGAAGCATTATCAATTATTCTATTGATAACCATTTCAATCGAATTTTTATCTAACTTGGCATTGTCTGATGCAATCTCAGCAATTTTCCAAGCTAATTGATTATTTTTAGATAGGTGAATTTTAGAGGGGTAAACTTTAACTTTGTGTGAAATCAGAACATCTCCTTATTTTAATATGGCATAGTAATAATAAGAAAAAAAATTAAATCAATCTTTTAAGTAGGTAGATACTATCTTCTCAACACCAATAAAGTCTTTTATTAAATGATTATGGTAAATTTCATCAGTATTTTTTTCTGTGTAGCCATTTTCTAGTAGAATTACAGGAATTGAGGCTGCTCTAGCAGCATTTGCATCCACTTCACTGTCACCAAACATCAAAGATTTTTTTATGTCGCCATCTAAAATTTCAATAATGTTTGTTAAGTGTCTCGGGTCTGGTTTGCAATAGTCAAATGTATCATGTCCAGCAACATATTCAAAGTAATCATAAATGCCAATTTTTTTTAAAAGATCAACAGCTAAATGCTCCTGTTTGTTGGTGCATACAGCCATAGAAATATTTTTTTCTTTGCACCATTTTAAAAATTCTTTGACACCATTAATAAGAGTGCTTTCGTTAATAATATTATTTCCATAAAAACTAACAAATTCTTTGACCATTTCATTTTTTATTTTTTGATCATCAATTTTTCCAAATTCTAATTTTGCTTGCCCCCAAATAGACCTCCCAATCATCGCACCAGCACCTTGCCCAACTAGATTTCGAATATCTTCAGTAGATTTAGTCGGATAACCATATTTCTTCATTACATGGTTGTGTGCATTCATTAGATCTGGAGCTGTATCAACTAATGTGCCGTCTAAATCAAATAAGAATATGAATTTTTGTGACATTATAAAGTATTTTTAAGAAATATTATGTGAATTAAGATAAACTAAAAATTACTATAAAGCTTTTTTAAAATGAAACAAATAAATTCACAAAAAACACAAATTAAACTGCGAGATAAATTTATTAAATTTGGGGTTAGTATGATTGGCCCAGAAACAGTTTTTTTTTCTGAAGATACAAAAATTGGCAAAAATGTAGTTATTAATCCTTATGTTGTTATAGGGCCGAAAGTCAAAATTGGAAATAATGTAATAATAAATTCATTTTCACATTTAGAAGATTGCAAAATTGAAAATGAGGTTAATGTTGGACCTTATGCAAGAATAAGACCTGGAACAATCTTAAAAGAAGGATCTAGAATAGGAAATTTTGTTGAAGTTAAAAAAAGCACGATTGGTAAAAAATCAAAAGTAAATCACTTATCTTATATTGGTGATAGCGAAATAGGCAAAGATGTGAATATTGGAGCTGGAACAATTACATGCAACTATGATGGTGTAAAAAAAAATAAAACAAAAATAAAAAATAATGTTTTTATAGGATCCAATTCATCTTTAGTGGCTCCAGTTACAATTAATGAAAATAGTATTGTTGGTGCGGGATCGGTAATAACAAGGAATGTTAAAAAAAGATCTTTGGGCTTAACTAGAACTGCTCAACTTGAAATAAAAAATTATAAAATAAAAAAAAGATAATATATGTGTGGGATTATAGGCATTGCTAGTAATAAACCAGTTTCTTCAACAATTATAAATTCACTAAGGAAACTAGAGTATAGAGGTTATGATTCAGCCGGGATTGCCACTTTGTCAGATGGAACTATTAATGAAGTCAAATCTGAAGGACGTGTAGATAATTTAGAAAAAAAATTAGCTATCAAAAGTATGTCTGGATCTGTGGGAATTGGACATGTAAGATGGGCAACTCACGGCATACCAAATACCACTAATGCTCATCCACATTCTTCCGAAAATGTATCAATTGTTCATAATGGAATTATTGAAAATTCTACAATTTTAAAAAAATATTTAGTTGGCAAAGGTCACATATTTAAATCTCAAACAGATACAGAGGTAATTGTTCATTTAATTACAGAGTATTTAAAAGAAAACAATCTAAAGAATACTATCATAAAAGTTCTTAAACAACTTCATGGAAGCTTCGCTCTAGGCATAATTTTTAAAGATCAACTAGATTTAATTGTTGGTGCTAGAAGGGGCTCTCCACTTGCAGTTGGGTATGGTTCTAATGAGAATTATTTAGGATCGGATTCCTATGCCCTAAAATCAATGACAAATAAGATCTCATACTTAAATGATGGAGAGTTTTGTATTTTAAAAAAAGATCAAGCTGAATTTTTTGATGAAAATGGAAACAAAGTTAATAAAAAAGTTTTAGAATTATCTTCTGATGAGCAAAATTATGAAAAAGGTGATTTTAAACATTTTATGGCAAAAGAAATTGATGAACAGCCAATAACTTTAAGCAACTGTATTAAAGAATACGTTGATAACATTAATAACGATATCAATATTTATAACTTCCCTTGGGATTTAAAAGAAATTTCATCAATAACTTTAATAGGGTGTGGAACGGCATATCACTCATGCTTAATGGCAAAATATTGGTTTGAAGAAAATACGACTTTTGATGTTTCAGTTGATATTGCCTCAGAATTTAGGTACCGAAAAAATAGATTTAAAAAAAATAATTTGTACATTTTTGTTTCACAATCTGGTGAGACTGCAGATACTTATGCTGCGCTAGATTTGTGCAACAAAAATAATATGAAAACGTGTTGTGTAGTTAATGTTATTGAGAGTTCAATTGCTAGAGACTCTAACTTTATTTTACCAATTCATTGTGGTCCCGAAATTGGAGTAGCATCAACAAAAGCTTTTTTAGGACAAATGCTTGTTCTATATATTTTAGTATTAAAATTAGCATTTTTAAGAAAAGATTTAGATAAAGACGTCTATGTGAATAAAATAAAAGATTTAAAAGCATTGCCAAAACTTGTTAAAAAAACTCTTTTAAATGAAAATATAATTCAAGCAGTTTCAAGCACATTCACGGATGCTAAAGGGTCAATGTTTTTAGGAAGGGGTTTTTCTTATCCTATAGCCCTAGAGGGTGCGCTTAAATTAAAAGAATTAGCCTATGTTCATGCAGAGGGATATCCAGCTGGTGAAATGAAACATGGCCCGTTAGCTTTAATAGAAGATGGAATGCCTGTAGTAGTTTTGGCTCCAAGAGATAATTATTATCCAAAAACAATCTCAAATATGCAAGAAGTTATAGCAAGAGGTGCAAAAGTTTTATTGATTACTAATAAAAGTAAAGATGAGGTGAAGGCAGAAAACATTTGGGAAACTATTGAAGTTGAGAGCACTAATAATGAATTATTTCCATTTTTATTAACAATACCTTTGCAAAAACTAGCCTATTATTCAGCCTTTAAAAAAGGCTACGATATCGATAAGCCAAGAAATTTAGCAAAATCTGTTACAGTTGAATAATTACTAAACTCTGCTAGAACACTTCTAGGTTGAATATGAAAAATTGGAAAATAAATAGCTGGAAAGATTGTCCTGTTAAGCACATTCCGGAGTATCCGGATAAAAAAGAATTGGATGGAGTTCTTAATAAAATTAAGGATTTTCCTCCTTTAGTTTTTGCAGGTGAAACAAGACATTTAAAAGAACAGCTAGCCCAAGTTGTTGATGGAAAAGCATTTCTATTACAAGGAGGAGATTGTGCGGAAAGTTTTGCAGAGTTTCATCCTGATAACATTAGAGATACATTTAAATTGATACTACAAATATCTTTGGTGCTCACTTACTCAGCATCCGTTCCTGTAATTAAATTAGGAAGGATAGCTGGACAATTTTCTAAACCAAGAAGTTCACCAGTTGAAAATATTGATGGTGTAGAATTGCCTAGTTATTTAGGAGATAATATTAATGGCATGGAATTTAATGAAAAATCAAGAATTCCTGATCCAAAGAGATTATTTAAAGCATATTCTCAATCTGCTTCAACTCTTAACCTTATAAGAGCTTTTTCTCATGGAGGATTTGCAGATCTTAAAAAAGTTCATACATGGAACCTGGGTTTTATTAAAAAAACACCTGCAGGTAAAAAATTTAAAGAATTAGAAGATAAAATTGCAGATGCGCTAGCATTTATGGATGCATGTGGAATTAACTCAGATTTTAATAGAAGGTTAAAAACTGTAAACTTTTGGACTTCACATGAAGCTTTATTACTTCCGTTTGAACAGTCAATGACAAGAGTAGATTCTACAACTGGAGAATATCATGCTACTTCTGCCCACTTTGTTTGGATAGGTGATAGAACTAGACAATTGGATGGTGGACATGTTGAATTTTGCAGCGGAATTGAAAATCCAATAGGAATTAAATGTGGACCCACATTAAAAAGCGAAGACTTAATTAATTTATGCAACAGAATTAATCCCAAGAATGAAAAAGGTAAAATTACATTAA
>Ga0114997_10001105_pt1 | contig 22576 bp, 28 predicted proteins | sample ArcticOcean_MG_C_2_FD_87045 | JGI IMG/M metagenome (GOLD analysis project Ga0114997, IMG submission 87045) | Marine microbial communities from western Arctic Ocean - ArcticOcean_MG_CB4_136 | ecosystem: Environmental > Aquatic > Marine > Oceanic | place: Arctic Ocean: Canada Basin | collected...
ACCCCCACCCCGAAAGGAACGATTTGAACAGAATTGAACAAACCAGCCGCATTGCGAAGTGGGGTGTGGGTGGAACAGCCTTGTTCAGCCAGGTTCGACCCACCACCACTGTCCCGCTTTCTATCCGCTCCCACTGCCGCGCACCACAACACCATTTCCTAAAACGATTAGATGGCGTCCAAATCCAACAGCAGAACACAAAGTGCAAGCAGTTCCTCCTCTGCACCACCCGCCAAGCGCCAGAAAATCACGGTTGCACCCTTTGCTGCGACTTTTCCACGCCGAACCCTGTTGTCCTCTTCCAGCTGGGTCAACAATGTTCCCTTCCATGTCTGGACGTCCAAAATATTGAACCCGTTTTTGGATTTGGAGGCATTGTCTACGTTGGGCCGCTGCAACACGTTCTTTGAGGAGTATTGGGAATATGTGTTGAAGCAGAACATCATTCGAGTACCGGAAGGGTGCCCAACCGTGGTTGCAGCGATGGAGTTGGCCGTGGTGTTTTCAGAAAGAAACGAATGCACGAGGGAGAACCCGGTCAAAGTTCAAGTTGGAGAAGGGAAACACGAAATTTTTTACCACATTACTGTCGATTGCAACAATGTTACAATTGTCGGCAAAGGCAAAGGCAAAACAACAATCCTTGGTGGTCTTCATGTGAACGACAAACAAAATGTTAAAATTCAAAAACTTTCAGCAATAAATATCGCAGGACATGGTTTGGTTTGTTTAGGGAGTGGGAGCAATGTTGATGTAACAGAGTGTTGTTTCAAAAAGTGTCAGGGGAATGGGATGTTTGTGGGTGCAGGTGCTACTGTTACAGCAACACGATGTGATTTCATGGAGAATAGTCAATGTGGGATGATTGTGGATGATGGTGCCACTGTTACAGCAACACAATGTGATTTCATGGAGAATGGTGATTGTGGGGTTGAATGTGTTGGTGCCAATACAAAAGTAAGATTGAACGACTCTACGATGCACCATAATTTTGTTTATGGGTTGCAGGCATATGGTGAAGGGATTTTTTGTGGCGGTGCCATGCTACTAAAAGTAAGCGACTCTACGATGCACCACAATGGAGAGAGTGGTTTGCAGGCATATGGTCATGCTGTCGTGAATCTTCATGGTACAAAAACGGACATTCATTCCAACGAAAGTGATGGTATTGAAGCAGCCGGCAATGCTAAAGTCAACATTCATTTGCCTTCCCAACACAATACAACCCATGACAATGTTGGAGAGAATCGATTTCAATGGAGTGGTGGTTCCATCGCGAACATCAACGTCGACGGCACATTCACACATGTAGAAGAAGTCCACAATGACGAAGAAGACGACGACTAACAAGTATTTAAATCAGTAATAAAATCAGTATTTATTTGTTTATTTATTTGTGTCTAGACTCCAAATCAATTACCCTGGTCCCTACTGCAACATTGCAGCCCTAGATAGGACGATGCTCTGCCCTGGTCACTGCTGTGTTAGAATGGCCAAATGTTCGACACTTTCGGTGCATCCACCCAGATAAATGCTGTTGTAGTACACCACCACCGGCGTCGCCGCCATGTCATATACAATAATTTTGGCGGCGACGCCAAATGTAAAGTTAGCTTGTATCTACAGTGGCCGGGTCAGGGTGTTCGTAGGAGTTGTTGTTGTGAGTGGGTCGTTGTGGGTGGTGGTTTTACCCGGAACAAGTTGTACAACGGCTGTTGCGACACGTTGGTCGAATGGCACAATTTGCGAAAAGGATGGAAGACAGTGGGTTTATTCAATAATCGTCGTCGATTTCGACTTTTTCTACATGTGTGAATGTGCCGTCGGCGTTGATGTTCGCGATGGAGCCACCACTTTGTTGAGCTCGATTGTCGTCCAAGTTGTCATGGATTGTATTGTGGTGGGAAGGCAAATGAATGTTGACTTTAGCATTTTTGTATGCAAGCACACCCACTTCTTTGTTGGAACGGATGTCCATTTTTGTACCATGAATATCCACGACAGCATGAGAATCTGCAGCCAACCCGTACATTCCATTGTGGTGCATCGTAGAATCATTCAATCTGACTTTTGTATTGGCACCAAAACAACCAACCCCACATTGACCATTCTCCATAAAATCACATCGTGTTGCTGTAGCAGTGGCACCTCCCATCACACCCAACCCACTCGCCTTACAATGTTTGAAACAACACTCCGTTACATCAACATTGGTCCCACCCCCTGTACAATACAGACCGTACCCACGGTGGTTTGTGACAGCCAGTTTTTCAAATTTAACATGTTGTTGCTTGTCCACTTGAAAGCCACCAAGCATTGTCGTTTTACCTTTTCCTTTACCAACAAAGGTAATGTGGCTGCAACTGACAGTCATGCCGAAAAGACGACCGACGACTGCAAATTGGCCCTCACCCACAACAACTCTAACTGGATTCTCTGGCGTGCATTCGTTTCTCTCTGAAAACACCACGGCCATATCCATCCCTTGATTCATGGTTGGGAAATCTTCCGGCACACGAATGATGTTCTGTTTCAACACGTATTGCCATAACTCCTCAAAGAACGTATTGCAACGACCAACCGTGGACAACGCTTTCAAGTCCAAAAATGGGTTCAAGATTTTGGACACCCATACATGGAATGGAACATTGTTGACCCATTGGGTCGAAGACAACCGAGTTCGGCGTGGGAAGGCCACAACAAAGGGCGCAACCGTGATTTTCTGACGCTTGGCGGGTGGCGACGAGGATGAACTGCTTGCACCACGGGTTTTGCGGTTCGTTTTCGTAGCCATGGTTAACTCCTTCAAAAGTTCAAGGCCCAAAAACGATGGCCCCCTTCTAATTCTTCGTTTCGCCCTCCACCACACCGAACAGGCCAAAAACGTAAGGCTAACATCGTTGTAGCTCCACTCTGTCCCCCACCGACCCTTCCATCAAAAATACAACTCGATAGTTTTGATGGTAAATAGGAAAAACTATCGCTGCCGAAAATGAAAAGGTTCAAGACTTTTGCCCCCTGTAATAGTCGTTGGCCCAATCATCGTCCAATCCTCCAATCCTCCTCCTCCCCATGAACAATTCGACCGCCATGAGTGCAGACCCAGTAGCACCATCTACCACCCACTTGGCTTTGGAGGAATTATCGTTTTGTTTGAAGGGTCACAACATCGAAATCAAAATCGACGAACCAGGTTGTCGCATCCAGTTCAATCAAACTGGTTCGACTTATTACGGGGTCATCGTGGGTCTCGTAAGCAGTAAAACATTTACGGTGGCCCCCCCTGACCACGATTGGGCCCAGGTTAGTGGAGGCAGTGTAAATCGAGGGTGGCACGAATTCGATGGCCTCTGCAAAGTACGAAAAGAGACCATTGTCGCTGTCATTGATGATAGCAACATGATGGAAATCAGATTTAACGATCCCGTTACCGATGACAGTACCGACGACGAAGACATCGAAGCTTCCAACGAAGAAACGAAAACTCCCAACGAAGTCGAATCGAGCAGTAGCAGCGTCAATGGTACCCACCCCAGCGATGATGACGACGACGACGACGACGACGACGACGACGACGACGACGAGAGTGTGGTTGGCGTCCCACCAGTCCAATCCACGAGCCAACCAAACAGTGCATCGACCCCCCCTCCCACCATGCTTGAACGACGTAAATCGAACCGCAAAACCACACCATTGGATTACAATCGTTACAACAGTAGAGGCAACGACGACCAATAGAGTGCCCACAAACAATATAAGATGTACATATACCCATGTACAATATATAAATGAAATACAGCAAAAAATGTGTTCGCGTTTGATTACCATTCACAATGTAACATTGTGGTCTTGTCCCAATACGTATATTCCACAGCAACCTTCTACTGAAACTCCTTCTCCATCGTCACCTTCAGCACTGACTCCTTCTCCATCGTTTTTGTCATCTTCGGTGCCTTCACCTTCCACATTGACTCTTTCGGTGCCTTCTCCTTCGGTGCCTTCTCCTTCGGTGCCTTCTCCTTCGGCATTGACTCTTTCGGTGCCTTCTCCTTCGGCATTGACTCTTTCGGTGCCTTCTCCTTCGGCATTGGCTCCTTCGGTGCCTTCTCCTTCGGCATTGACTCCTTCGGTGCCTTCTCCTTCGGCATTGACTCCTTCGGTGCCTTCTCCTTCGGCATTGCCACCTTTGGCATTGCCACCTTTGGCATTGACTCCTTCGATGTTGCCACCTTTGGCATTGTCTCCTTCGGTGCCATTGTACAGTCGTACTGATGAAATGACATGCATGTGTAACCAGTCTGGTCTACATGCTCTGTGGATAGCGCCATTGTTTCTGTTCATAGCTGCAATATTAATTTGCCGGTACAAAGACAACGGTTTTAGGATAGCATCTATGCCAAGCATTCCAACACTGACACGTCCAAGACGGGCAATGTCGTGGCCTGACACTTCTCGATTGTCGTCGATTGAATTACCACAGAGGTCACAGTCCGAACCACCTTTTGAGTTAATTGTGGTATAATTTGCTTGAGTAATAATGTACATTTACAGAGTATAAAGACAATTGATTAGAAGATAAAAATGTCACTTATGCTTATAGTTGGTTCTATGTACAGTGGGAAAACTACAATGTTGATTGAGAAAGTAGAAATATTAAAAGGTTTGGGGATGAAATGTTTGGTCATCAACCATGTCAACGATACCAGGGTATCTGGTAGTTTTGTCCAGACACATGATGGACTAAGTATTCCGGCCATTAAGACCAATGATATTTTATTCACAACAACCACTGGGTACGAAGCAGTGGCAATTGATGAGGCCCAGTTTTTTACAAATTTAAAAACGGCGGTGCTGCATATGGTGGAACAGAAAGGACAGCATGTGATTGTGGCTGGTTTGAACGGTGATTACTTGCGCAATCCATTTGGAGAATTGTTAGATTTGGTTTCGTATGCTGACACTGTTGTCTGGACTCGTGCAGACTGTGGTGTGTGTGCAAAAGCAAAGGCTTCGTTTACTCTCCGTTTATCGACGGAAACAGAAACAGTTTCGGTGAACTCGAGCTATGTGCCGGTGTGTCGTAGTTGTTACATAAAATCGTAGTTTATATCTGTATTTGTTCTTCTGTTATAGCCACCGCTATCTTTTCCACTTCTTGTCCTTTTCTGTGTTGGCATGTTTCCCGCAATGCTACGGCCACACTTATTCCGCTACTGACAATGACAGCGGCTGAGCCAAACAGTGCAAGAATTGGGAACAAAATGGTGACAATACCTCCCGCTAAAGATACGGTTGCAAGACCAGCATATCTGGACATGGTTGTCTATTTTTGTTGGTACTTAAATAATCTCTTTAGATACTTTTTTCCAATTGACTCCAAATGGTAAATGGTCTCGCAACCATTCTGAACCGTGTTTTTTGAGTTTTTCTTGTAATTCTGGTACAGATGTAATGTTCAACAATGTTAAAGCTGCAACAGATTTTGGACCGATGCCTTTCACTTGAATCAGTTTGGATGTTTTGGCAACTGTTTTGCCGATTTTTTTTTGATTTATTCTTGTAAATTGGAGGTCCATTTTTTTGTGCGATGATTTGTTGGTGTGCTTGTTGGTGTGCTTGGTGGTGTGCGTTGGTGTGGTGTGTTGACAGAGCCTTGTCACATGTTGACAGAGCCTTGTCAATGCTTTGGCATCGTCAATTGCGACATGGGCATTGTAATTTTCATTAAACAATGCTGAATACAACTTTGGTTGTGAGTAGGAAACATGTCCTGGGATGCATTTGCGAAACAAATGTAAAGTGTCGTGCTGATTGATGGAAGACGGTATTGGTAATCCTGTCCGCACTGCGCATCCCTGCAGTACTTTATAGTCGAATGATTTGCCGTTGTGCGCCAGCCAATCTTTGCCAGCACCAAAAGCTAGGAGTTTGCGAAGTCCTACTTCCTCCGTGACAAACCCTGGACCATCATCCGGGTGATTGTGCCAATGTACAAAGTCCACGGCCCTGTTACGCACAGTGCGGTTGAGCCAAACAAGAGGGTCTTCTTCGTGCTGAAACATTGTGCGAAGGACTGATTTTCTTTTGACAAGTACTCTGGACCAAAAATTGAGAGTGGCCGAAGGTTTTTGATGGTGCTTGGTCAACCATGCAAACAAGTCATCGACCGAATCAATGGCAGCATCGGCTGGAATGGGATTGACCAAGCATCCAAATGTTCGACTAGGATTTTTCCATTCGACGGCACCAATTTCGATGATGCGTGTTTCGTATCTTTTTTGCCCGGGTGGTTGCACAGTGTCTGGTACTTTGCCAGCGATGGTTGTTTCCAAATCTACACAAATACCAGAAGGAATCATGCATTTTTGGAAAACAATCCTTTAAATACTAAATTTTCAGCGTTTGGAATGATACAAACAGAGACCCATCAGAAAAATAGTTTGAAGCATGGAAACAATTCCCATTACCACGATGGGCAAATCGTTAATGGCAATGCCGTGAACCACATAAAAAACATAACTCAACAACTGAATAAAAAGGGAAATCAAAGATAAACTATCGACATTTTTTGTTTTGCAAGTTGTATATATTTGTGGCAATTTGTATATCAGTGACAACCCCGTAGCTGTCCATCCAAAAATCAACATTGTTTTGACCAAACATACCCTTAAATATTAAAATATCAATGGACTACGAAAAGGTCTCAAAAGTTTCTCTCTTTCTTTGCAAAGAGCACGGTCTTTATCTGACAGTTGTCCAACTTTTTTATCCAGATTTGCTTTTAGTTCTACCAACTCCCCTCTGAGCTCGGTCAACTCTGCTGCCGATTTATTTAATGCAGGTTGGCGCAGTTTAATGAGTGTTCCAAATTTCGGTTCTTCCAAGTCTTTGATGTCATCTTCCACCTCAGTGATTGTGTCTTGATATGTAGCTATTACTTTGAATAATTTTTTTGTTTTGGCCCGACCCATTTTGTATTCCAATCCGGCCAACTTGAACAATCTATTTCGATTTTCTTCTGTTAAATCAAGCACACCTTTGAAACTCTGCTCGTATTTTTTCCCTAATTTTTTGTAGGCAGTTACTTGTTTTTGCTGTGTTGACGTGAGCTGTTCGAATGGCATTTTATAAAGCTGGGTTGCAATAAACTGTTCGTCGTAACTTACAGTGGTGGGATGTTCGACAACACTCTCTTGGTTTCCCATTATTTACGATGATGACTCTATGCTTTATAGTTCCAAACCATTGCTGTCATTGTTCATTGATATCGTCCACTATTTGTTGTTTGGTTTCTCTTAAACACTGCTGCAGCAAACCTTGGACGGGTACACCGAATTCTTCTCGGTAGAGTCCACACCACAGTGGGGTAGTGTCACGTCCACCTTTTGCCTCGTACATGTCACCATGTGTTTCCAATAAATGTTTGAAAAATGGTTGGCTGTATTTGTCAGCCAATGCTTCTTTCATCCATCGTTTTTTGTTTTGGACAGTGTCGTCCATGATTAACCAACCCTTAATAACATTAGCGTTTTTGACAGTCACATTGGTTGCCGTAATATGTACTATTGGTTTGGGACCCTGTTTAAGATAGGTCCACTTGGAAGAATCCAAACATTCGTGTGAAAAATCATGGTGTGTGATGTCGGAATCGCCTTCTGAGACTGGTCCTAATAATTTATTGGCCAATACATTGACAATTTTCAGGCGATTGACCATTGTTTTCCTCCAGCATCCCGATATAAGTTTTGCAAGAAGTCCGGCCGCCACTTTGTGTTCGGATGTCTTGAAGTAGGGGTCTCTGTATTTTTCTTTATAGATTTTTTTGCCCATTAGTTTTTCTCGACATTTTTTAAAATTTTTGTATCCGTTTGGAGTGTCCCACTCTCGGTCGCGCAGTGCAATGTACAAGCGACAAAGTCGTGGATTTGTTGTCCGTTTGGACATGAATGTAAATTCAGACCCACCAAAAAAATTGGAAAAGTAACAATTGGGCGCACTGTAACTGCTTTTAAATGCCAATCCGGACTTCTTTTTTTTCAAGGAGGTGGGATTTGTTGGTGGGACGAGTGGTCTTTTGAAAGTCCGAAACATTTTTTATTTCTACATCAAGGTTATATGGTATTATTGAACATATTCGTAACATGGGTCAATATCTCAAATATGGCCGTGCACACCTTTCTTAAAAACACACTTCTTAGCATCCAAATTGACTAAACGGAGCTTCCACAATTAAAAATTACTGTTTGCGTTTTTTGGCAGGTGGTTCAAAAGAGACCCCTGCTTCCTCGAGTTCCCTTTTGAATCTATCTGCCGCTTCAAACATTTGTTCCCCCCTAGTGACGTCTTCACATGGTTCCTCATCTTGTTCCAACTCGACCACCAGTGGATGACCCTCGTACATTGCCTTCAACTCCTCCGCCGAAATATCGTCAAAATCATCGACAGTTGGCCACCGCTTGGGGTCCAAATTGACTAAACGGAGCTTCCATAACTTTTCTGTGACATCCGTGTCTGGTTTGCACCAATCAAAAAGGTCGTCCATATCGGACAGCGGAAAAGTATTCAAAAAACGATTAAAATGTCTGGGATGAAGCAAAAGCATGAGTTGATAGTGTTCTGGCTGCGCCGGACACAATTGCGGCGAGATGCCCATTGCCATCAGTTCCTGCATCAACAACTTGCCAGTGTCATGATGGCCCACCTGACCATAAAAAGACATCCACTAATCATACAAATAATGATTGACGTAACGAGTGAAGTCGTCAAAAATGTCCCAGTCCAAAAGGCGTACTCGAATGTGGTTTCTGTACCGCTGTACATTTGCACAAGTGTATGTCCCAATACTCCCATGACAAAATAGAACAATAATCCGATGACTATCCGTCTTTGCAGGGACAGTTGAACGGTTGTTTCATCTGACCGTTCAACTGTCCCTGCAAAGACGGATTGGCATATGGTGCAACTGTTGTTGTTGGAAATGGAGCAGAAATTTTCTAAACATTTGGCATGGACATGGGCTTTGCATTCACAAGGTGATTTTTCTTCACATGCCTCTTGGCAGATGTAACATTCGTCCACCATCAATTCTTCGTTCAACATTTGCGCTTCGTTCAACATTTGCGCATTGCTTTGCAATGTTTATACTCCAGGAGCTCGAAGCATCAAAGTGGTCAGTCGTACTTGATATTGATTGCGAGTGGGAACCGTCGTCATGGAATGGGTCATCAATGTCAACTGTTTTTGTTTTGGCAACCAGGTCCCCCAATACCCCAACACGATTGGGAATATCAGTGGTAGGTTGGTCCACCAAGCCAAATAAGTGCGCACTTTCAGAAACGGCAATGGTACCAGTCGAAAAGTAGCACACTCCCCATGCACAAAGACTGCGGTCACCGGTGTGTTTGTGGCCGCCGCCAATCTTAGAAAACCATACCTTGGAAACAGGGATTGGTCTAATTGTTGTTCAAGCAGGACTATTTCTGGGACACCGCCAGGTAGGACTATAAGGCTGTGGCCCTGTTGCAAGGTCTCCAACATCGACGTATAGTCTGCGGGGATACACCCTAGTAAATGTAGCACCCATCCAAGAACAGGAATGTAAAACAAAGCGGGGGCGACACACATGATGGTTGTCGACCCGGGTACAAAATGAATGCCGGCCAATGCCCCGCAACACAAAAGGCCATGAGGATGTACCGATATCACTGTTTGCTCGGTGACCGACACCGTGTTGCATGGAAACCAACTCGCAAGTCCCCACGAATTCACAATTGTTCGTAACGCCGAGCGATTGGTGACTGCACAATTAACACGCACCAATGCTGAAATAGCAAAAGAAATGGGTACAAACACGATGGCAAATGGAAACATAAGGACTGCACAGACCAGCAGCAACGGCAATGCCCATATCCAAACAAAAACTAGAGTAGCAACTATAAAAATGGTCGTCCAATCTCTCATCATTGACTGTGGTTGTTTGTATATATAGTGGAAACAATATTTTTGACATATAAATATTGTTCAAATGTTGTTGCATGCCAAAATTACCCAAGGGTGGATGGTTGCAACATTGTGAAGATTGCACGGCAGTGACATCGAGAATCACAACTTGCAAGTATCAACGAAAAATTAGAAGATTGCCCATCTGTTTGGGATGTCGGCCAGGATTTGTCCAGTGGATGATGCAAGAATTTACAATTGTACAAATTGAATCGGAAAGCATTGGAGAACAAATACTAATGGTTGTCAAATAAGTTGAACATACTAGTACTTTAAATCAAAAAAAAAGAATAATACGGGAAAAAAATGTGTGTGTATTTGTTGGCACCCGTCGCCAACAATGGCAGTCTAATTGGAGTGGATAAACTGTGGGACACAATGTTGGCATGGTTTAACATGCATACTAATTACGGTATTGTCATTATGGGCCGCAAAATGTGGAATTTTCTGAAACAAAAACCGTTACCAAATCGTAGACATATTATTGTCAGCAGAAAATACCACCAGGACGACAGTGTTGAATGGTGCACGACGTTGAAGGAGGCTCTCGACATTGCGGGCTACTGTCCTGTTTATATCATTGGTGGGAAGGAATTATTCCATACGGCGCTGCTGTACAACATGGTTGACGCTTGCATTTTGACACATGTTGACATGGACATCGACAGTGGCGTGGTTCTACCCACGCGCCGAAAAACAATATGGACATCCTCCAAAATGGAACACAACGGTTTATCCTTTCATTTCGAATTATCATTGCTGTCTAAAAATTAAGCGTGGATGGCAGATTGTCTTGTGTTTTGACAATAGTGTCTCTCATTTCGGTACTTTGAGGTATTTTCCAGTAGACCAAGAGATACATTGACCAAAACAGCAAATATTCAGAGATGTACCAGCTCGAACATTTGGCGTCCAGGCCGGAATACACAAAGTTAGCATACCCCATCCATCCAACGCACACTACAAGAAGTACGATAGTTGCCCACCAATGCATTTTCCAAAGATAAGCCTGGCCTGGCCAGCATTCCCACAGTATTAGCCCACTAGAGACAAAAATTAAAGCATTGTGGGCACTGGTTTCGAACATAGAGACCAAAAACGCACTAAAAAATCCAAGAAAAGCGCTGGACAGTACACTGGAATTAAGCCGAAACGACGACGCAATTGCAAGAAGACAGTATCCGAGAGTAATTCCTCTGTAGGGGTCTGTTGTGAGTGCACGAGATAGTAAGATGGGATAGTGATACCCACATGTAGTACTGGATACAATGTAAACGGCTACAATATTGAAAATGACTAGGGTGAACCACCCTATCAACCAAGCATGATGCAAAAACATTTTGATAATATTTTTCGAGTTTATATACAGTTATTCTTTGTGTGCGAATGCTATTGTTTGAGTGTTCATCCAAATGTGTTTTTCTCCGTACACTTTGAAAAAACTGGTTTTGTACGGGGGAATTTTTTGTTGAGAAACTTTTTCGGTCGCAGTCAACCACTCTCGGATGCCGGTAGACCAAATTTCGAGCTGTTTTGTTTCTTGATTCAAGTAAGCCTTGGCTATACGTACGTTACCCTGGTAGAGATAAATGCTTTTGGTGTCCTCGTAACAGACATGACGTGCCAATACAAAACTATAGACTTCATGTTTAAAACGACTAAGGGCCTCGTCCGATTGTAGTTGACTCCATTTGTGCAGAGGAATGGAAACCCATTCGTCGGTACTGTTTGCACGTCTATAGACATAGTAATTCAAATCGGTCTGAAAATTACCCATAATTATGAAAAGGTGTACTCTTATATAGTGCACATGCGTATTGCAGCTGTAGGTCCTGTGGTTACAAAAATTATTACTATTCAAATCATATGTATTTTTGTTCTTGACAATTGTTTACAAACAATAAACATGGAGGCCCTCATTGCTGAAATTCGTCAAGGTGCCGACGTGATAGTGTTGGAGCAAAAAATGTTCAAATATCTAGAGTCCCTGGGGTCGACCCACCATCATTTTGAAGCGGGGTGGAGCCAGCTATTGGGGAGGTGGCATCCCGACATGTCTCACAGAAAGTTGCAGCAACATTATTGGAATGTGTATGCAGAGACCAACAGACTGGAGACGGTTGTGAATCAAAAACGTACAGAGATGGAGCAACAGTGTGAACACGTGTGGGAAAAAGATTGGGCGAACAGGGACGAACGTTCTCGGTACATGTGCAAGTCATGTGGGAAGAGTCGGTAAAGGCTGATACACCGGCAATATATCTTGAGGGTTGTGTTCCAAATATTGAAAGATTTCCATGAAATCAATGGCTTCTTGTGCTTCAAAGTCGCGCTGCATAAACTTTCGTCGCTGAACAAAAGTGTGAAAGGCTATGACCGACGGCAAAACATTGTCCGAACGCACAGAACGCCAGTAGTGTACATGTTTCTCGTAGATGGGACCACCGTAACATTCTAAAATTTCTTGGAACCAAGCAGGGGCACGTTTGGGAAGTTTGACGTGTTTGAGAGATTTGTTGTTTAGAGCCAGGTACAACATGTGTGCTGTTTGATGGTCTTTTTGTTGGTACGCCGACCACATGACATCCAAGAAAAACTTAAAATCATTTTTTTGTTTTAAAATTGTATGAACTGTATTCTCGATGCAGGCATCGAGTTTTGCAGTCAGTTGTGGTTGACCGAATTCGGCACAAATTGCGCGAGTTGAGTTGCGACTCTTGTCAAGGACTGAGAACATTCTGTCGTCGTAATCGGAATGAAACAGATTGCAAATGAGTAGTTGGTACCATCGTTTGGGTCTTCTTTGCAAGGTTGCGTTCAAATACAAGTGCATGCCTTCGTCAGACAGTGAACGGTTTCTCATTCGCTTGCTTGAACGCGCTTATATACTTGACATTACCAATGTTGTCGACTTTGGTCTTCCCGCTTGATGTCGTCTTCTTTCTTTAGTTTCTGTTTTTCGACGATTTCACTCGGGGAACAACGCTCTAAAAACCATGGGCAATTGATTAAGTCCATGTCTTTCAAAAATGCGTCGTCTCGAATGTCTCTGTTCCGTTTCTGTTCGTCGGTGGCAAAACACAAAGCACGACCTTCTTGTTTGACGGCCGCCTTTGTTATGGCGTCGGTTCTGACCAGAACATGTTTCAGCGACCATCCATTCTGTTCGACAGCAAGCGGTGCGTACGTAGCATTCAGTTCTGCAGGAATTTGTTTCAGTATGTTGGAGTTGGTACCGTAATGGTAGTCTCCCTGGTGTTCGCGATACGACCGGCACATTAACGCGGCTTTAATGATACTGTCGTCGACCTTGAATTCGTCCGACAAATGTTGATAGATGCTGGAGTTGGTTTGGCACGACAGAAGAGCGACGTCGTAGTCACTGAGACGATTCGGATGCTTGGACATAAAAAAATCATCTTTGCACAGGTCTATCCATGTCCAGGGATACTTTCTAATTATGAATTTCAAAACATCAGGGTCGTCGAACGCACGTTCTCCCCACTTTTTGTATTTGGCAGTATTGTTGGTCAATTCGATGTACAGTTCCACTGCCGTCTTGCATTTGCAGTTAGCAATCGCTCGGGTAATATTTCTGGTATCGATGGTACCGATTTTAACATGGGTGGCGTAGCTCATTTTGTTTGTTTGGGTTCCGTATAAATACTGTCGTTTAGCTAAACTAAAAACGATGTATAAAATGACCGAGAAAAAATAACAACTAAGAAAAAAGATCTGTACAATGCAGAAAGACAGACGCACTGGAATTCCCACGCCGCTCGTTTAAACGAGTTAAACGCCGCTCGTTTAAACGAGTTAAACGAGTCCAAGAACAACGAGTCCAAGAACAACGAGTCCAAGGAAGAAAGTCCCTCTGAATTACGCTTGGTTTTTTGAAAGAGCCGTTTGAATTCAGCGTTCGAACGATATGTTAAAAAGAATTCTTGTACAAAAGTTATATCTTGTAACAAAACAAAGGTATTTAGTTGTGTCTACATCAAAGGAGAAGAATGTCATTGTTTGCTACCACGGACCAAATTCAAATAAATTACAATCGTCTCTTCAGAGGTGCCAGAGACAATGACATTGAAAAACTAGCACTATATGTCAAGACCGTTCCGGACATTGACCACCTTCATTTTGTGCATTGCGGTAACTGATGGAACTTGCACTGCTTGTACTACTGCTGCTGCCATTGGATGCACCGCTGTGACTTGTGCTACCAACAGAGTTGATACCAATGGCAATGCCGCGGACGGGTGTGAAGATAGTTGTACTGCGGTAACTGATGGAACTTGCACCGTTTGCGCCACTGCTTCTGCTTTGCGTGCGGCCTACGCTGAATTAAACCAGTGTGTTGTAAAATAAAAAAAAATGTTATATATATTTGAATAATTATTTTACCCGAAAAATTACATTTCTGTTTGTTTCAGATGGCTGCTATCGTCCGAGACAATAATGTTATCAAAAAGAATACCCGAATCAAAATTCCAAAGTTCGAAGCCAATGACATTGGCCCCGGACATCTGGTTGTAAATGGATAAGTTGGGAACATAGTTTGTGTTTGGAATTTGTGGATGAACCCAAGGACCGTCGTAGTTGGGATTGGGAATACTGCGCTGTCTCCACGGGCCTTTATAATCAGCATTGGGAATGGTGGGTGGTTCCCAAAGACCATCGTCCCAATCGGCGGGTTGTACGGCGCCCAAGTCCACCACTGTTTGCGGAATGTCGTCGTAACCGTCGGGTTTGATGTGGTTCACGTCAAGAATGGTAGGACTGGGCCAATCGGTAGGTTTTGATATCGTCGGGTCTGGAATCTGTTTGGGTTCGAGTAGAGGCCAGAAATCTTCAATGTCACCGTCGTTGACTTCTTCGTGGTCGACATAGTAAGAGAACGAGTTGTCTGGGCGCAACACCAGAGTAAATGTGTGTTCAAGACCGTCCGACAGTACACTGGCAGAAGGCAATATAGACCACTGTGTTTCGTTGATGATGGCATGCACTTTGCTGTTGCTGTCGCAACTAAAGTCGGGTCCAAACATCAATTTGTACGGCGTTTCATGATTCAATGTCGACAGTTCGTCATCGGTTTCCAACAATTTCAAATATGCGCCGCCACATTTAAAGTCGGTGTTTTCCAATTGTACGGTGTATTCGAGCACAAAATCGCGAGCTTGTTGTTCTACCGGTTGATCCATACGGGCAAACATCGTGTAAAAACGAGCCTTCTCACCTGTTTTCATTTGATTGTCGTCTGTCAGAATCATGCTGGCCATTTTGTCCTCGTCGGCCCGAGTGGTCGAGTCGACCCATTTTGTTCGGTCTTCGAACGTTTCGTGGAAGAAATCGGTGGCGGCGACTGTTGTCATGCAGAAGAAAAAGGTGAACATGTTTACTCCACTGATTAGTCTACTTTATACTCGATAATACAACACGACGTTCAAATCCAGTTGGGTGCATTTTTTGGTGTGCAGTACCAAAAGAGTACTATAAATGATGCACTGATTGTAGGCAAACAATGTCACAAGGAATTATTGTGACGGGTGTTTTGGTGCATCATCCTTACAAGGAACTGCGAAAATGGGCCAGGATTTCAGCAGTGTTGGCTTTCTCATTTTATTCGACAATGGCCATCGATTCCAATGTCAAATACAGGCACGAATACATTGCATCTGTTTTATTTTTTTCCGTATTGCCTTTTGTGTTGGTTCATTTTGGTGTCAAGCATCTCAATTATCGTTTTTTACGTCTGTACGGCGTTGTCCAAATGGTATCTACGGTTTGTAGCATTATTCAGCTTGTCGTAGTGTTGTTTTCTGTCAGTAAATGGAATGGTATTTGCAATGATTGTAATTTTGCCCCGGCAAACAATTACAGTTGCATGTTTGACGATGCTGAAGAAAAAGAGTGGCTTATTTCCGAGGACGATTGCACCGAACTGTATGGTCTGAATATAGTGTATGTCATTTTGTACAGTTGTATGGTGTGCACCAATCTTAAATCTGTGAAATTACTACAGAGCACACATCCGGCCGTGACACTGGTCCATGAAGTAGTTGTAGAAAGTGTCTTTGTTGATCCATTAACAGTTTAAAACAAAGAAATGGTTGTCCTTTTTTTACATTTTTTCTCTAATAAAAACAGGTTGTGTTGGCAGTTGACAACGTAGAGTGCTTCTCGTGCGTGTGTTTGTGCGACTCTGATGTCAAAGGGTGTCGTGTGCTGCGAACAGATGTAGACGGCAGCACGCACATGTACCCCGTTGAATCCACGTATTGAAATGACCGATTTGTTTATGTGTGTACAATGAATGTTTGTAAAATATTCTTCCATGAGAGGCAGGCGTGGAAACTTAATGTCGGGTGTTTCTTGCCGGTCCCGTAAGGTGCGTATTCGAAGAGGATTAAACAGTTGTATACGTTTGGTGTCTATGGACGCCACCACATGGTCGTCGGCAAAACATTGTACCGTTTTGTGTTTGTGTTTGACTTGTGCGACCAGATTTGGGATGTCCTCTTGGTCAATATCTATCATGATGACATTGGTCGTCATTTTGTGGAGGGTAGTGGTTGTATTAAAATGCTGCGACTCGACCATATCTCGGAATACTTGACCGCGACCAGATGGGAATTGGTCCAGTCGTCCTACACAAGTGTATGATTGTGGATTTGTGGCAACGAGTGCTGTCCAGTCTTCGATGCCCCACAGATGTGACCACGCCACAAAAAGATGTGGCATGTTTTTAGGCAATTTTTTGACAAGGCCAAGGGCTAAATTATAATTGTTGTAGTATGATTGTTTGGTGTCCATCATGTAAATGTCGGCGTACCCCCAATCCAAATGGCATTGTGCCCTGTATGCGTCTTCTGCATTTCTGACCAAAATGCTGGCCCGAGGGGGTACAAATTGTGGCGACAGTGACCCCAATATCAATTCAGTATTTTGAGGGGTGAGGGCAGTTGCAAGTGCGCGAGTTGTTTCAAATTCTCTTCTTGTGGTCCATTTGTTGTCTTGTTCAACCAGTTCATCAAATTTGTCCACGTGTTCGGATGGTTTTTGAAAAGAGGCGGTACTGTATCGTGTTTGCAATTGCCATGCCATTCGTGTTTCAAACCCTTTAAAATCATCGTAGGGCAATTCTCCCATTTGTACCAGGCCGTTAATGATGGATTGTTTTGCCATTTTTGCGTTGTAGAGATACACAGCATGTGGAAATCCACGCCGACAGACATTTTCAATATTGCTGGTCAACAGTTGAAAGACGGTGCCAATGTTGACCATTTTAAAAATTTCTGCAATTGGATACATGACAGCCACAGTCCACAAAGCAATGTTGTTGTAAGATTTTTCCGCCATGTCAATGTAGCATTGACTGCGAATTTTAGGAATTGTCGATTTTTTACGGGTACAGACCATGTTTTCAATGGCCATAATCTTATTGTTGTCAATGACAAGGGTGTAACCTACATTGGAATGGTGGCAGGGAAGCCATCCCACAACGGTGATTTTGTTTTTGCCGTATTTGAGAATGCATTCTACAGTTGGCAATATGTGTGGATGTTTTTGTCGTATCTTGATGACGCGATGCACAAACCACATTTTTTGGGTGAATTGTCTCGATTCGTAGAAAAGGAATCATATGTCTAACATAATATGGGGGATATCAAATTTAATAATTTTTGGGATATAGTACATATTTGCTTAATTTGAGTAGTGTTTGCCTGTATTTTCTAGTGCATATTTGCTTATTTTGAATAGTGTTTGCCTGTATTTTCTAGTGGGTCGGCGCCGCTGTCGTTTAATCGATGGTGGTGGAGAACAATCGCAGCTACAAGTGCAATTCAATGAAATTTTGTTGTAGCGAGCCTCTTTGTCCAGCCGCTTGGTCGACATTTGTCATCGAGTTCTCTTTCTTTTATACCTTGTTTTTTACAATTGTATTTTGTCGTGTGGCCATGACAAATTTGCTTTTGGTACCGTTGTAATCGGTGTCAATGACCCAACAGTTGGTGTCTTTGTGTGGCACTGACAATTGTTTGACAACTGCCTCCCAGGAATCTTGTACGGGTTGGTCGTTGATGTGTGTTACAATAGCACCGGCATGAATCGCATCGGTGGCGTACGCTGGAGATTCTGGTGAGACTGCTTCGACAACCAGTCTAAATGCGTATCTTTGTGCGGGGGACATGTAATTGACCAATTTGAACATGCCGACATGTTGCAGTCGCAATGGTGAAAATTGAATGCCTTGCACTTGTGCTTTTTGTTTGGCCTCAAAACGTCCCTCGTCGCAAAAGCCGTACGTTTGACGAATGTTGGGCAACTCTTCGTATGTTGGTTCGCGATTGCACAGGGTCAGTGCCAGCAATCCCGCACCTTTGCGCAATACCGACAGGGTCATGTTGTCGTTGATGGGAGTGTCGTTGCATAAATCTGTCAAAGAGAGAGGCAAATCTCGTACTTTTGAGTACCAAGTACCACCGGCGGACAACGATGCTTGTACAGTGGTGTTTTGAAATTGGTAAATGATATCACCTTCTTGACCGCCAGCCTTGTGATACAAGGAGTGTGGTTGGACAGTGGTGACCAATACACCACCGGTGGCTTCCCATCTTCCGTTTTCTTTGCGAGGACAGTTGTAATGAACCAATATATCATTGGTAAAAATTGGCTGGGATGTGATACCAACTTGGGGTGAATGTACATGAGTAGCAGAAAACAACCCGACCACATTGGGCATTGGTTCGGGAGTGGAAGTATTGGTAAGTTCTTCACGACAATCGGCCCATTGGCGAGTGCCTCTGTACTTGACCAATCCCTCCCAGTCTTGCTGTTTGACAAATCCCATGACCTTGTTGAGGAGCTCTGGCCCACCTCTGTGCAAATGCGTACCGTTCGGAGCTACCACATGGCGCATGAGCCATGATTTAAACTTGCGTGGTTTGCCTCGTGCCACACCACCAACGCTGTAATTTGTCCAGTTGTAGTGAAACGAGTCGTTCTGCATCAATTTCATTTCGTCGGCCTCGAGGTGGTTGTGCAATGCTACCATTGTCTGTTTGTTTATGGCGGATTTCTCCAATTTTCTAAACATTTTATTGACCGCTTTGGCTTGTTCGTACCGTTGTTTCAACGGGGCCAATAGGGTTGGTAGGACGTTTTTCACCGTGTTGGCATGGATGAACCCGTTTTCACCATCAACATTGGCCCCGGTGAGTTTAAAGGTATTGATTCCTATCAATTTGTACCGAGAAGGTAGAAAATAGTGCAGGCCTTCGACGGCTTTTTCGTTTTTTTGAACAAATGTGCCAAGGAGAGGTCCTCCAGAGTTGCCACCATTGATGGTGGCGGAAGTCAGTCCTCTAATTTCAGCGTTCAAATGAACCGGACCCTGGTAATCGCCAGTGGTAAACTGTTGGTCAATCAGGCCAAGCGGGTGTCCAACAGCATGTACTTTGAATCCGGTACGAAGAGTGTCCGAATTGCCAAATTTCAGAGCAGGGATGTGGTCCAATTGATAACGGTCGTACAAAGTTCTTTTCAACCATTGTTGAACACGGGGTTCCACTTTTAACAATGCCAAATCTCGGTCATGACAAATTGCAACAACCGATACTGGCAATGCTTGATGCTCGATATAGGTGGTCATAATTTTGACCACGGGAGAATTAGTGACTACATGGGCATTTGTCAACAATAGACCTTCTTCAGTTATCAGTTTGCCGTCGACCGCCAAAAAAAATCCAGTGCCAATTGCTTTGCCGCCGGTTGGACCGCCCGTATGAGCAGCTATTATGCGAACAACTTCTGGAAGATAACCCATTTTTTTTAATGTATTCACTCTCTTATATACTATTCTTTTTGTGATTGTACCACTACAGAACGAATGTCGCACAACAAATTAAAACGCTTGTTTAACACCGTGATGTAATTCTCCAATTGACTGATTTCGACATCGATATTCAATTGTCGCCACCGAGACACGTATCCAGCATTGTGAGAAGCGGTAATGTCGGCTATTCGAGTCAGTAGTGTGTGAATCTGTTCGACACCGGCCACAACATTCATGCATGCGGTTTTTAATGGTTCCCTGTCGCACCGCAATGTGCGGCAAGTCGCTTCTATGGTCTGCAATGTACATTCGATATCGTGTTTTTGAATCACATCTTGCAAAGTGACGGTCTGTGTACCTGCTGTTTGTAGCGATGAGATTAAAGAAATGGTGGAGTTGACAATGGGAGTGAGTGCAGTAGTCACTACCATTTTGCTGGCACTGCTTGCTATGTAGACTAATCCGGCTTGCATTTATCAAAACATGGTGGTTATTATACCTCTAAAAAGTTAAAGTTGACGCAACAGCTGGTCGATGCGGTTTTTGAGAATGAGGTATGCGCCAGGATTGTTCAGAAAATGAATGACATTGGTATGAATTTGAATCAGCTGAGAGTAGGGAACCAGTTTCAAAAAACAGGAGTCTCCCAGTAATTGAGTAGCCGGTCTCCTATCGTTGACAGTGTTTAAAATATCAATGTACACCTGTTTGTCATCGTGGCGAAAAACGGAGGACGAGTAGTACTCGTACTTGTGGACACGATTAGCAATATTTTGAGCAATCAATTCTGACAAAGACATTTGTGAAATGACTGATGGTATTTATACTTGCCTACGATGACCCTGTTGCAGCAACCCGTGTATGCAATCGGACTCTACGGCTTTCGAGTGCCTCTGATATGTACAGTTGCACTTGTGTTTGGATATCGTGATACAGCTGTTTCATAGTCACCATTTCCTTCATCCATCGTTGGCGCGACCAAGTTTTCTGGTCCGTTTCTTCCAAGATGCTGTCCGCCCACCAATAATAGTGAGGTGGGTCGGCAGGAGTGTTGTGCAGAACACGTTTGGTGTGTGAACCAGGATACGATTGGCAAAACGCGTCGTATTGCATTTGTGTTTGGAATTTCATCTCGTCAAAATCAATATGAACAACAGTGTTGTCCCTCTGCAAAAAATTCCCACGGTGGACGTCGATGCTAAACAGCCCGAATTCATCAAACAACGCCACAGTTCGTGGCAAAAGTCGAGTGGTGGACAGGGCGCGAGAGATGCCGTTGAACTGGAATATTTGTTCGCGGAACTGAAACAACTTGATGCCATTTTCCATCAACCCAAAAGTCTTATGCCTGAGTGGGGCAAGTGGTGTACATTTTTCCATTAATATTTTACTGTCGTCAAAAGCATAGACTTGAGGAGCATGTGTTGGGGTGGCGTACTGCTGTAGTTGTGCCTCTTCGCGTATACTGTGTCCGCGCCGTGCCTCTTTTTTGAGGATAAGCACCTGTCCATTGTTGAGTGTGAGCTCGTGGATGGTCGAGTTTTCTCCTTGCAGATTTTCAAGATTGTGGGTCGATTTTGCAGCTAAGTACAAATCCACATTGGATATCACTGAGATACTTTTGGTGATTGAAAATGGGGCCAGCGAGGGAGACCACTTGTCCAAAATACTGGCATAGATTTTCGCAGGATACACAGGGGTTTTGGGAACCCAAAGGGAAAACATTTTGATTATGGCGTTCATCTTTAAATAGGTCTATGTTTTAAACTCGTTGGCGCTTTCCTGTTGACGGATTGCAGATGGAAATTTTTTGAGTGTACCAAGCAATAGTGCCTGCTTCTTGTTGTGGCATGATAGAAGCGACGATAGTACTGCCCACCATTGCCTTTTTTTTACCAATGATACAAATGCAACCGTCCCACGGGGTCGCGCCGTTCAGTTGGTGCAGTGCTTGAATGGCGGCGACAAAGTTCGGTTTTTTACTGGTATCGATGCGAACAACACTGTCGTTGACTGACATCACGGAAAGTCCCGGTGTTTTGACAATGAACGAATCGTAGAGTGGTACAGAGAGTTGTTGCACATTTTCCCAAGACCAGGGTTTGCGAATGGCAAAGGGCATTCCTCCAAATTTGTGAATCTGAATACCAGCCGCAAAATGTGGACGCCATCCAAATTGACCACTTTCTTCCGATTCGGACAAAGTCCATTTGATTGCAATATTGACGGTACCGTTCTTGTGCAGGGCTGCCACTCCTGTGACTTCGGTACCTTGGTGGTACATATTGATGAATTGTTTGTGATGGCCACGGCGGGAAAAAGCCGGGGTTTCAATGGTGAGAAAGGGTGGTTTCCGACACTGAGCCCAAAATGTGTCAAAGTCGGGACAGGCCGCACAGGCTTGAGGTAACAGTTGTTGGTCGTATACCAGTTGCGAAGCTTCACGAAGTTGCTGTTGCATGCATTCGGTCCACTGCGCCGACGATTCGAGAACCAACATGTGGACGCCACTGTCGAAGGAGTTGACGGTCGACTTCAATACTCGTAGTGTGGGGGTTAGTATTGACCATTCCTGACCGTCTTCCGCATAAAAGTAACAAGTATTTCGAAAGACACGAGCAGAATGGGGCGGACCATTGCTGCGCATACCGTTGTCGACTAAAAAGGACATCGGACTTTTTAAATCATTGAATAACGAACGTTTCACTGCTTGGATGTCCATCTTTTACCTTCTTAAGCGGT
>Ga0114997_10001106_pt1 | contig 22570 bp, 20 predicted proteins | sample ArcticOcean_MG_C_2_FD_87045 | JGI IMG/M metagenome (GOLD analysis project Ga0114997, IMG submission 87045) | Marine microbial communities from western Arctic Ocean - ArcticOcean_MG_CB4_136 | ecosystem: Environmental > Aquatic > Marine > Oceanic | place: Arctic Ocean: Canada Basin | collected...
CCCTCAGGTAAGCCAGATTCTATTAATAACTTTACAAACTCATAGCATGTACAAGGTGTATCTATTGAATGCTTTATTATAATTGGACATCCTGCTGCTACAGCAGGACCAACCTGATGCACTATTAAATTTAATGGGTGATTAAAGGCACTAATAGCGAATACAGGACCTACTGGAAACTTTCTAGTGAATGCCATCTTATTCAAAGACGATGTATTTAGACTCATTGGTATCTCGCGACCATGAGAATTTTTTAAGGCTTCTGCGCACAACTCAAGTCCATTTACAGCCCTCTTTACCTCAACAATTGCATCTTTTAGAGGTTTACCACCCTCTAGTGCTATGAGTTTTGCAAAATCCTTAGATCTTTTTAATAATAAATTCTTACTCTTTTTAAGTATTTTTAATCTTGAAATTTTATCTAGATACTCTGATTCATCAGTAAACATTTTACTAGCTATATTTAAAACCATGTTTGCATCTTTTTTATTAATACATTCTACGTTTGCTATTTTTTTTAAATTCCATGGTGAGTGTACACTTGAGATTTTGGGTTTATTTATTATGGCTGGCGTAATATTTTTAATTTGTCTAATCATTATATGATTCTTCTAAAGATCTCAAGAAAGATGTTAATTTTTGATTTTCGGAGTAATCTATTGGGATAATAAATAATGTTGGTCCAGTAAGTTTGTTAGTTTTTTGCAATTGTGTTGTTATATTTGAGCTATCGTCTTCAAATAAATAATTCCAGCCAAATGATTTAGCTAATTTTTCCCAGTCAGGGTTATCGAAATCTAAATCTGTTGATTTTCCAAATTCAGTTTGTTGCTTCCATTTAATCAGCCCGTACCCTTTGTCTTCCCAAATTATAATCACTATATTAGAGTTTAATCTTTTAGCGGTTTCCATTTCCTGAACATTCATCAGAAACCCTCCATCTCCAGAGATAGAAAAAATCTTTTTATTTTTTATTTCTAGACTAGCAGAAATAGTCGCTGGTAAAGCATACCCCATAGAGCAAAATCCATTTGGTATTATGCATGTATTTGCCTCATAACATGGGTAATTTCTTGCTATCCACATTTTATGTGCGCCTACGTCTGATATTAATATATCTTTCTTGCCTAGAAATTTTCGCAAATCATATAAAAATTTCTGGGGCTTTATTAAACCCTTGGATCCATCATCCTTATACTTCTCAATATTTGCTTTTATATCCAACCGCATCTTCTCAACATATTTGACATCGTAAGATTTTATACCCTCTCTATCTATCTTCATGTTTAGTTTTGACAAGGAATAAGCTAAATCACCTATTAATTCTATTTCAGGTATATAATTTTCATCAATCTCAGCAGCCTCAAAATCTATATGTATAATTTTTGCTTTAGAATTTCTATTCCATAGTTTTGGATGATACTCGACCATATCGTAGCCTAATGTAATAACTAAATCTGACTTTCTTATGGCTATGTCTCCAAAATCAATCGCCCCTAGTCCCACTGTTGATAAACAATATTTTGCGTTGCAGTCAACTGCTCCCTTGCCCATAAAAGTAGTAACTACTGGGATATTTGATCTTTCGCAAAATTCTCTTAATTGTCTAGATGCTCTTTTCCTAATTGCTCCATTTCCTGCTATTAAAATTGGTGACTTGGCTTTTGCTATCAAGCTATATGCTTTATCAATAATACCGTCTTCTGATATTGACCTTCTAAAAGAGAATTTCTTTAAAGGTTTGCTTATAGTCTCTAATTTAGCAATATCTTCAGGCAATTCAATATGCACAGCACCTGGTTTCTCCAGGGTTGCCAATCTAGCTGCTTTTCTAACTATTTCAGGAATTGTGGACGGATCTCTAATTGATGTGGTCCATTTAGTAACAGATTTAAAAATATTACAAACATCCATGATCTGATGAGATTCTTTATGGAGTCTGTTGGATGAGCCCTGCCCTGTAATAACTAAAACCGGAGAATGATCCATATTTGCATCAGCAACACCAGTTAGTAAATTTGTAGCGCCTGGCCCAAGAGTACTTAAGCAACATGATAATTTGCCTGTTAATTTACCGTAAGATTCCGCCATAAAAGCGGCGCCTTGCTCGTGCCTAGTAAGAATAAATTTTATTTTATTTGAATCCTGCAACGACATTAGAAAATCGGCATTTTCTTCTCCAGGAACGCCAAATATATATTCAATACCTTCGTTTTCAAGACACTTTACAAATAAGTCAGAAGCCTTCATATTGATCCGTAATATATAAGAGTTAGATATAGTATAATATAATTATGAATAATATAAATCAAAAAATAAAACTGACAATATCAATATTTTTTATAATTTTTATTGTGTCGGCTTGCGATCAAAATACTGATAAAAGAGATGTAACAAGCAAAAATAATATTGATAATGCATAAAATGAATACACAAGATATAAAAAAATATATTGATAACACCTTTAAAAATAAGAGTTTTAAAATTTGTGAAATCAAAGGAGATGCAAGTAATAGAAAGTATTATAGAGCTCTAGGACATGATCAAAACTATATGGTAATGGATAGTATTTTAGAAAAAAGAAATTTTAATAATTTTATTAAGTATACGGAAATATTTAATAATAATGGTATTAAAACTCCGAAAATAATTCATAAAGATATTAATAATAGAATTTTAATTATTGAAGATCTAGGTGATCTATTATTCTTCGACATAATCAATAAAGACAATTTAAAGAAAATTTATAGTAACTCAATAGTTAATATATTAAATATACAGAAAGTTAAAGCGCGAAATGTACCTCAATATAAGAAAGAAAGATATTTTAAAGAAAGCTCTTTTTTTTTGGAATGGGTGCTTAATGAATTTTGTAAATTAAAAATATCAAATCAAGATACTAAAAAGCTTTTAAAAAGCTTAAATCTAATTGTTGATAATATTAATCACAAGACTAATAAATTAGTACATAGAGACTATCATTCAAAAAATTTATTTTTCATTCAAGATGAAACTGTTATTATAGATTATCAGGATGCCATGTATGGTTCACCTCTGTATGATTTTGTATCTCTTGTGAATGACTGCTATAGGGATATCGATGAAAATTCTCTTATTTTTTTTAAAAATTTCTTTATAGATGGTTTTAATGATAATAATAGATATAATTTTTCTCATGATGAGTTTTGTCATAATTTTGATCTAATTTCTGCTCAGAGACATTTAAAAGCTTCAGGAATTTTCTGTAGGTTAAGCGTAAAATTTGATAGACATAATTACTTACAGCATCTTAGAAGAACTCTTGGTTACATAGTTCACGCAACTTCAAATTATGATAATCTTCAAATAATTAATTTTTTTGCATTAGAGGCAATTAATACTTTAGATGAAAGCGATTATACTATCAGCCGGTAAAGGTGAGCGTTTTGGTTCTATTACAAAAACTCTTCCAAAACCATTAATTCAATTAGGTGAAATGACCCTAATTGAGCACAATATATTGCTCCTTAAAAAACATGGTTTTTTAGAATTGATTATTAATGTATCTTATTTATCAGATATGATAATTGATTTCATTGGTAATGGAGATAAGTATGGTGTGAATATAACTTATTCCATAGAAAATAATGGGCCATTGGAGACTGGTGGTGGCATTCACAATGCTCTTTCACTTTTAGGGGACGATCCTTTCTTAGTAATTAATTCTGATATTTATACAGACTGCCAATTATCTAACATACAAATTGATAAAAATGATCATGGTGTGCTAGTTATGATTGATAATCCTATTCATAATATAAATGGGGACTTCTCTTGCAGAAATGGCAGAATAGTGATTAGTGGTACAAAAATGATGACTTACTCGGGAATAAGTATTTTGAATCCAATTATTTTTCAAAATTTTAAACTTGGAAAATATAAACTTGTTGATGTATTAGTAAAAGAAATTAATAACAATAAAATTTCTGCTTTTTTACATAATGGAATATGGTGCGATGTAGGCGATATTAAAAAATTAGAAAATGCAAAAAAATTATTATCTTAAAAGTGATTGCCAATAATGATTATTTTTAATTATTTCTAGCGCATCTCTCAATAACTTTTTTCCTGGATCCTTTTTATACCAAGTTGATAAGCCAGAGGGATGAGGTAATGATACGATATCAATTTTATAATTATTTTTTGAATAAACTATTTTTTTACCTACAACCTCGTTTAGTTTATCAAATACTAAAAACTGAGAAATAGCTAATTTTCCTACAGGGATAATTAATTGCGGTTTGAGTGTATCAATTTCAAAATTTAGCCATTTACTACATTTTTTAATTTCTAATTCTGTTGGCACTCTATCCCCAGAACCTCTTAAATTTTTTCCTGGATAACATCTACAAACTGCCGACATATATACACTATCTCTAAATTTCTCTTCATTTAATCCTATAGATGAAAACCATTTGAACATATTTTTTCCAGCTGTCCATGCAAATGGTCTTTTTAAGTCTCCCTCTTTAACTCCTGGCGCTTGACCAATTAATATAATTTTTGACTGTATTGGATTACCAACTACTGGACTACCTAACATATCTTTACACTTACTACATTTTAGTATTTTTTTCTGGTGTTGAATAATGTTTTCCATTTAAGAAATGTGTTGCAGAAATTCTTTACGCAATATTTCTGTGACTGGCCCAAAATCTCCGTTATTTAATATATTGTTATTAAGTTTTGTAATAGGCAATATTCCTTGAGTTGAATTTGTTATGAATACTTCATCTGCATTTGTAAGATCATCTTCTGTATAATTTTGTATTGAGATATTAATATTACACCTTACTATAACTTCCTCTATAAGAAATTTTCTTGTAACCCCAGGCAGGATTAAATTGCTTTCTGGCGCTGTTTTAATGATATTATTTTTAATAATAAAGATATTACTTGAGCAGCCCTCAGTAACATAACCATCTCTTACTAAGATTGCCTCATATGCATTTTCTTTGTGGGCTAGTGTTTTTGCATATGAATTAAAAAGCAACGCTATAGATTTTATATCACATTGAAGCCATCTTTTATCTTCAATTACTATAGCCTTCTGACCTGCAAGAGTTTTTCTTGATAAATCTGCAATCTCCGAACAAAACATTACTACTGACGGCGTATAAGTCTTTGTTACAGCATGCTCTCTTAAATTATTATTAAAATTTTCTGGTATACCTCTTGTTACCTGTATATATAGTGAGAAATTTTTATACTCACAACTACTTACAATTTCATTAATCCTACTAACCCACTCTTTCTTTGTATAAGGATTTTTAAGACCAATCATTTTTAAACTTTGTTCAAGCCTTAAATAATGACCATCAAATAAGAATGATTTAGAATTAAAGTAGGGTATTAACTCGTAAATCCCATCTGCAAATAAATAACCTCTGTCAAATATAGATATTTTTGCCTCTTCAGCATTACATATTTTGTTATTTATGAAAACTTTATTAGTCAATATTTTAATCTTCTATGAAAAAATTTGCCACGATATCATATACTCTTCTGTATAAATTTCCTTCTTCTATTCTTTTAAGGGAGTATAGATTTTCAGTGGCAATAATATTATTGTCTCTCATAAAATCTATAGTTCCTAAATTTTGATTAATTCTTACTGGAGCTTTTATTTTAGAAATTAAATTTATTTTGGGGATTATTTTTTTGTCGTCATATTTAAACTTAGTAATATAAATATCTCTATCAAAACCAATATCAATATACTTATCTTGCCCACTCCATATTCTCTCTCTGGCTATAATTTGGTTCTTTTTAAAATACTTCTCTGTATTAAAGTTTCTAAATCCAAATTTAAAAAGTGTTTTTGCATATTTAAATCTTGCCTTTGAGTTTTTCGCTCCAAATATTACAGCGACAAATCTTGTATCATCTAATTGCGCGGAAGCTGCTAAACAGTAACCTGCTGAGCTTGTATGGCCTGTCTTAATTCCATCCGCTAAGTCATATGTTCTCAATAATTTATTTCTATTGTGTTGAGTAATATCATTATATGTATATTTTTTTTGCTCAAATCTTTTATATTGAATTGGAAAATCCTGTATTAGTCTTTGCGATAAAATAGCTAAATCTCTAGCTGTTGTATAATGCTCTTTGTCTGGCATTCCTGTGACATTTTGAAAATTAGTGTTTTCAAGCCCCAGGTCTGTTGTCAGTTTATTTAGCATTGTAACAAAGAATTTTTCGCTGCCAGCAATATGCTCTGCTAATACAACACTTGCGTCATTACCTGATTGAACTATTACACCTTGTATCAAGTCCCTTATTCGAACTTTCTTTCCAACCTCTACGAACATTCTGGACCCTGGCATTTTCCAAGCTTTCTTACTCACTACCGCATATTCATTTTCACTTATGTATTTAGATTCTAATGATTTGAATACTAAATATAATGTCGCTATTTTTGTTAAGCTTGCAGGCTCAACCTTCTTATCTAATCTTTTTCCGGCTATTATTGAGCCAGTTTTAACATCTAGTAACGCATAGCTTGAAACATTTATCTCTGGTACAGCGAATGGATAATCACTACCTGCAAATGATGTATTTATTATCAAAATAAATACAAAAAATATATTTGTTATAAATTTAGCCATCCTCCTCCTCCTCATGAAATATGTTTAGTAATTATTCTTATTACATTACTAAATATTGTTTTTTTTATTCTGATTTGCTCTTATTGTATCATCTGATACTTATTTTATAAAACTTATATTTTGATTTCTGTGCTATTTCACATCTATTGCTTGCACATAAACATTAGCCGTGCCTTGTTTTATGAATCCTAATTTTTTTGCTGCTGCATATGAAAGATCAATGATTCTGCCTTTTTTAAATGGCCCTCTATCATTAACCCTAACTATTAAGGACTTATTGTTATCTAGATTTGTTACTTTCACGTAGCATGGTATAGGCAAACTCTTATGAGCTGCTGATATTCCATACATATTATATACTTCTCTGGTAGAAGTTAATCTTCCGTGGAATTTTTTTCCATACCAAGACGCTCTTCCTTTTTGAGCATATCCAATGTGCGTCCTTAGAGTTTTATACTTCACTCCAAATACTTTATAAGATCTTGGATTTCCGTATTTTGCATATCTCTCTAACTTCGGAGTTATTTCATGAGAAATCTCATGTTTTATATTTTCTAGTTGTCCGTTTCGTTTTATTTCTGTACAACCTGAAGTAAAAACTAAAATTCCTATAATAATAAAATATGTATTTTTCATTATTTATCAACAACCTTCTTACTTAATTCTGTGACAATCATCGCATAAAATGTACTTGGATTATAAGACATAATTACTTTAAAATTTTTATAACCAAGTTTGTATTTTTTATTTTCTTTACTCAGTAAAATTAGATATTTTTTACCTAATTTTTTATTACTTTTTTTTAATATTTTTTCTAGGTGCTCATCTTTTATAAATTTTGTTTTCCTATCCCCTTCTTTAAATACACCCTCAAGATACTTATCTTTTATTATGATATCAGAGTATATGCTTTCATTTTTTTGCCAACCGTTCTTCTTTAAGTAATTTGCTATACTTGCATATATATCATATTTATCATTCCATAAATCTATTTTTCCGTCATTATTATAATCTACTCCTTTTTTTATATAACTTTCAGGCATAAATTGTGGCGCTCCCATTGCTCCAGCGTATGACCCGTATATATCTTCATAATTGAGATTATTTTTGTAAGTTAACACGATGAAATAAATTAATTGTGCTTTAAAAAATCTACCTCTTCTCGGATGCTGCAGAGCTAAGGTTCCCAAGGAATCCAGTACTTTAATTTTCCCAGTACCTTTTCCATAATTTGTTTCAACACCTAAAAAAGATACTATTATTTCACTGGGGACACCATATTTATCTTCTACCTCTTTCAGGATTTTATAATTTTTTTTATAATAATCTCTTCCTGAATCTATTCTTCTTTGGGTTAAAAATATTGACTCGTACTCTTCCCAAGTTTTTTTTCTTTCTGCTGCATTACTCATTGAGATTAAGGACTTCTCTCTAAATTTTATTGCTTTTATAACCTTTCTTGAGTAATCAGGCGAAACTTTATGCTCAATCTCTAAAGTTGTTATCATCTTCTCTATTTCTTGATGATATTTTTTTAAAATAGATTGTTCTAATGCATAAACTGGATTCATAAAAATACTCAATAAAATCCCTATAATTAATATTTTTAATCTAATTATTTTCATTTAATTTCTCCTGTTTATAGAAAACATTATTCCAAAAGCTATAAAAACTGATAACAAAGAACTTCCTCCGAGGCTTAATAGTGGAAGAGTCACTCCTACAACTGGTAACACACCTATTGTCATTGATATATTTGTTAGTATTAACAAAATAAATATTGACGTTATGCTTCCTGCTAATATTTTATCGTAATATTTTTTTGCTCTTGTTGCTATATTAATACATCGAATTATTGTCGCTAAATAAAATAAAAATAATATTAATATACCAATAAAACCAAATTCTTCTGCAAAAACTGCGAAAATAAAGTCTGTCCCTCTTTCTGGGAGAAACTCTAATTGAGACTGAGTTCCATTTAAAAACCCCTTCCCAAAAAAACCACCTGAGCCAACAGCTATTTTTGACTGTATAATATGATAACCTGATCCTAATGGGTCAGATGCTGGCTCTATTAACGTCATTATTCTTTGCTTTTGATATGGCAGTAGAAAAAACTTCCACATTAAAGGCGTTACTATCAAAAATAATCCTAAAAGATATTTTATATGTTTGTTCTTAACGCCACTTAAAAATAATGTTATTAATCCACATAGTAAAATTATTAATGAAGTACCTAGATCTGGCTGCTTAACAACAAATGCAATCGGTACAAATATAATAATAAAACTTATTATTAATTTCTTAAATTCAATTTCTTTATCTTCATAATTAGAAATATACCAAGCCAACATCATTGGTACAATTATTTTTAAGATTTCAGATACCTGTAAGGAAAAACCATAAAATAAAATCCACCTTTTAGCTCCTTTTGAATCATGACCCCAGAACAATGTCACCACTAACAAAATTAAGCAAAATAAATAAATATAAGGAGTTAATGCTTTTAGTTTATTTATATTTAAAGATCCTATTAATAACATCAAAACAAAACAAAAAGTTAATTTAGTTCCTTGTTTTATAACAGCATCAATATCTTGATTTGTAGCGCTATACAATAATATTAATCCAAAAGCAGAAATCAATACTATCAATGAAAATAATAAAAAATCTGTTATCCCTAAAATTTTATTATTCATCAATTTTCTCTCTTATTTTATCTAAATAATAGTTGATAATATCATTGCTTATTGGGGCAGCATATTTACTTCCACTGCCAATATTTTCAATAACTGTTGCTATTACAATTTCTGGATTTTCTCTTGGTGCAAAACCAATATATAGAGAATGATCTTTTAAATGGTCTGGCATATTTTCTTTACTTCTTTCGTCTGTTTCCTGTGATAACTCATATACTTGAACAGTTCCAGTTTTCCCTGAAATATTGTTTTTTTTATTATTTGTAGTCCAGTATGCAGTTCCATTTTTTTGATTCACTACTTTATACATTGCATTTGAAATAGTTTCCCAGTCTTCTATGCTAATTGTATTTTTTAAAAAATCTTCTTTTTCTAATATCTCATTACTCTTGACCGGGTTTGAATTTTTATTTAACTTTGGAATTACTATTGAGCCTTTATTTGCAATTATACTAGCTGCATAAGCTAACTGTATTGGTGTAGTTAGAAAATACCCTTGCCCTATACCTGTTATTACAGTATCTCCGTCCGTCCAATTTGTGCCAACATTCTTCAACTTCCAATTATTTGTTGGTAAAACCCCTGAAGACTCATACGGCATATCTAAGCCTGTTTTCTCCCCAAAAGAAAAATATTTTAAAAAAGATGAGATTTTATCTATACCCAAATTATTTGCTAACATGTAAAAATATACATCGCAGGATTGTATTATAGATTTCTCTAAATCAACTATTCCATGTCCCTTAGGCTTCCAGTCTCTAAATCTTCTTGAATTATTTGGGAGCTGAAAGAATGGACCAGCATAAAACTTTTGAGATGCACTTACAATATTTCTGTGCAGACCATTTAATGCCATTATTGGTTTAATTGTCGATCCTGGAGAATACAGTCCATGGGTTGCGCGATTAAACATTGGGCTTTTAAGTTGTGCGGCCTGCTCTTGATCAAAATCAAGCTTCCATATTTTTTGATTTGGGTCCAATGCTGGAGCACTAATCATACCTAATATTTCACCATTTTTAGGATTTATTGCTATAGATGAACCTGTATACCCTTTTAATCTTGAATACATGTACTTTTGTAACTCTATATCTATAGTTAAATAAATATCTTTGCCAGGTATAGAGGGCTTCTCATCTATATCTCTTACTTGTCTTCCTCTAGCATTAATCTCGACATGCTTATAACCTGGGGCTCCATGTAACTGGTTCTCGTAATATTTTTCTATACCTGTCTTACCTATGTATTTACTATTTTTATATTTTTTTTTATCTAATCTAGATAAATCTCTCTTATCTATATAACCTATATGCCCCAACACATGACTTGCTACTTTTTTATAAGGATATTCTCTCAATAATCTAGCTGAGACATCAAGGCCATCATGTCTGTATCTGATTGCTAATACTTTTGCTATTTCAGACTCAGTTAAATTAGATTTTAAAATTATAGAATTATGATGCGAGTATTTTAATTTTTTCTTATAAAATATTTCAATTTCTCCAGCTGTTAGCCCAATTTCTGTATTTACTGAATCTATAATTTTTTTAATATCTTTAGCTGCTTTTAAATTTATTTCTATAGAATATAAGGGAGAATTATCAGCCAGCACTATGTTATTTCTATCGTATATAATTCCTCTTCTTGGTGGAGTTGGAATATACTTTATACGATTAGTTTCGGATAATGTGTCAAAATGCTCATAACTTATTACTTGTAAATAATATAATCGTGTTATCAGCAATAAAGAAAGGGCTGATAAAGCTGTTAGTAATAAAATAAATCTTCTAGAAAATAACTTTTCTGAATTTATCCTACCAACATCTAAAAATGATTTTCTCAAATTAATACCTCATTTTTTTATAAGTATAAATTAAAATTTAGCTTTTAATTTACCTAAAATTATTTCTTTCAAATCATCCATAATTAAATAAAAACACGGTAAAACAATCAAGATTAATATTGTAGCAAATAATAAACCAAAACCTAAACTAACTGCCATAGGAGATAAGAATTTAGTTTGCCCTGTAGCAAAAAATATTAATGGAGACACTCCCAAGAAAGTTGTCACTGATGTCAATACAATTGGTCTCGCTCGCACATTGCACGCCTCTAGAATTGCATCTATTTTATTTTTACCTTCTGCTCGTAATTTTTTTGTAAAATCAATTAGTATTAAAGAGTCATTTACCACTATGCCAATTAATGCTAACAGCCCTATCACTGAAAGAAATTGTAAGTTGTACCCGAACAATATGTGCCCCAAAATTACACCGACTACTGCAAAAGGAATGGAGAATAAAACAACCAAGGGGTCGATAATCGTCTTAAATAAAACCGCTAATATAAAAAATATTATAGCTATAGATATCATGGCAGTTTTTTTCATATCAGCAAAATTTTCTCTGCTTCTTTTTTTACTCCCTAGATATATATAGTCATAATCTGTATCAATATTAAAAATATTACCGTATTTTTTATCAAATAAAGCTGTTACCTCAATAGGTGTTATTACTGTTGGGTCAACATCTGCTTTAACTATCGCTAGCCTTTGCCCATCTCTATGTCTAATTGTATTCATACCTCTTGAAACTTTAATATCAGAAACTTCTGTCAAATAAACTGTTTTTCCAGATTCAAGAACTATTGGTAGTTGGTAAATTTTACTACTATCATTTCTATATTTTTCTGAGTAGATTAGTCTTACAGGTACTCGTTCCCCGCCTAAATTAAAATATGCAGCCTCAATTCCTAAAAACCCAGTACGCACAGATTTTGCTATATCAGCTTGTGATAAACCTAATTCCTTACCTCTATTATTAATTTTATATTTAAATTCTACTTTTCCTGGATCTTGATCTTGCTCAACATCTTTCACTCCATCAATTTGCGATAAGAAATTCTCAACTTCTTTTGCGTACTTTGTTAATTTTTTTTGATTTTGGCCAACGATACCAATCACTATATCAGACCCTCCAGGACCGCCAGATGCTTTTTTTATTGCTAGTTTTTGCAACCCTGCTATTGAAGAAAAATCCTTTCTTAATTCATTAATAATTTCTTTTTCACTTCGCTCCCTTGTACCATAGTTTTCAAAAGATAAGTTAAATAATGGTGTAATGATATAATCAACAAATCCTTGTGGTGTGCTTTTTTTTAAGCTCACTACAATTTGAATATATTGACTACCAAGACTAAACCTACTGAAATCTTTAAAACTAACACCAACATTTGTATAAAGAGATTCTAGTTCTGTTTCTTTTAATTGTGCTAATATTTTCTTTTCCATCTTAATCGCTAACTTTTCACTATCCCTTACACTACTAGTGATTGAAGCCTCTGCATTTATAAAAAATTGACCACTATCTACTTTTCCAAATTGGTAATAAGGCACTCTAGTAATAGCAAAGGAGATCACTACGCATAAAATACCTACTGTTACACTAGAAACTAAATATCGATTTTTTACGCAAAATGTTAAATATTTCTTATAAACAGATAATGCTTCTTTCCATTTTTTTTTTCTTAAATCACCTTTTTTAGGTGTTTTCAGAAAACTTGCACAATGCGAAGGAAGGACTACAAAAGCTTCCATTAAGGAACCCAAAAGGGCAACGGTCACTACAACTGGAATAACTTCAATAAACTTCCCTAATGTCCCAGAAATGCTAAACATAGGTAAAAAAGCTGCTATGGTAGTTAAAGTAGAGGCAATTATTGGCCAAAAGACTTCTTTGGGGCCAATTTTTGCAGCTAACACTGGGTCCATACCATTTTCGATATGCCTGTACGTATTCTCTGTCACTATGATCGCGTCATCTACAATCATTCCTAGCGCTACCAAAAAAGCAAATAAAGAAACCATATTGATAGTAAACCCAAAAATATACATTCCAAAAGCTGCCACCAAAAATGAAACGGGAATACCAAATGCTGTTATAAAAGCAACCCTTACATTTAAAAATAAATACAATGAGAGAAGAAGTAAAAATAGCCCTATAATTCCTGATGACTTTACGGTATCCAGTCGTGTTTTAACATGTTTTGAAAAATCACTGAATACGCTTACTTTTAAACCAGTAGGTAATGAATAATTATTAATAACACTCCTAACATCTCTTGAAACATCAAATACTGAAGCATCAGAAGTTTTTGTTACGGACATATTTACGGCGTTTTTTCCATTAAACCTTCCGACAGAATTCTCCTCCTCGAGTCTTTGTTCGACCGAAGCAACTTCTTTTAATAGTAGCTGCCCTCCTGTTTTATTATTTTTAAGGTTAATATTTTCTATTGCTTTAATAGAAGATGATCCTAATCCTCTTAATAAAATATCCCCTTCTGCGGCTTTGACTGAACCACCAGGTAAATCACGAATATTGTCCGTTAGAGCAGAAATTATTTCTTTTGAGGATATTTTTTTTGCGGAAATTACAGAGGGGTCTATGATTACCCAAATCTCATCATCTCTATTTCCCGCTATTCCAACGCCAGCTACACCATCAAGCTGCATAATTTTGTGTTTAATATTCTTTGCATTTTTAAATAGTAAGCTTTGCCTTGTATCTCCATATACGCTTACGCTAATTACTGGGAATCTCGTCTTGACTCTAGTTATATCAGGTTCTTCAGCTTCTTCAGGAAATCCGTCTATAGCGTCCGTAAGATCCCTTACGGTTCTTAGAAGCTCGTCAACATCAGCATTTGGCTTTAATCTAAGATTAACTGAGGAAATCCCTTCGGAACTTTTTGAATAGTAGTAATCAATATCCTGGAGATTATCTAAAGTATCCTCTATTGGAATAGTGACTTGCTTCTCAACTTCTTCCGGAGACGCTCCCTTGTAAATAGTGTTTATTTTGATTGAGTCTTTCTCGACAACCGGGAACATTTCCTCAGGCATTGCTTTCCAGGATACAACACCTACAATTATAATTAATAATAAAAATAAATTTACTATTAGTGGATTTTTTATTGAATAATCTATCATAATTTTAATCGTTGCGAGATATTACGACATCTTGATCTTCCGACAAAGAAGAGACATCTTTTATTACAATAGTATCATTTTCTTTTATATTCCCACTAATAACATAAATTTCTTCAAATCTTGTAATAAGGTTTATTTCTGTTTTTCTTAATTTTCTATTTTGAACTATAAAAATAAATTTTTTCCCATCATCATTTAAAACCGATGAAACTGGAACGCCAAAGCTATTTTTTATTTCAGGAAGTACAAATTTTGCTGTTGCCATCATTCCAGCTCTTAAACCTTTGTCTTTAATTCGAATTCTTAAAAGGTGGGTATAGGTTTCTAAATTAGGACTCGTTTGAAATGCTATTAATTTTCCTGCAGATATTACATCTTTAGAAAAAACAGTAATACTCATGCCTAATTTTAAACCCCTAATAACATTCCCTCTAACCTCAACATATAAATCTAAACTTGTATTATCAATTAAATTAGCTACAACCATATTAGGGCTTACTGTATCTCCCTCATCAATGTTGATCTGATTTATAACACCAGAAAATTTTGCTTTCAAAAAGGTTTTATAGAAATCTTGCTTGCTTCTATACATAAAGGACTCTAATTCAATCTGCTTTTGAATAGTTTTGTCGTATTGAGATTTGGAGAGCAAAGATTTTTTATCAAGAACAGCCATTCTTTCTACTTCTTTTGTTTGTAGTTCGTAATTTTTAAGCGCTAACTCATATAATTTTTTGAATATGTAATATTCCTCGAGAATTAATATTGTGTCACCTGCCCTAACTTCCGATCCAGGCTCAACTAATTTCTTAGCTAATCTTCCATTAATTTCAAATTTTAACTCCGCTTTCTTAGATGGCTCTAATCTTCCAGTATAATCAACCCTAGGAGCGATATCTTCCATTTTTAACTTCACAGTGTTTACAACTACTGGGATTGGCTGATTTACGTTAGCTTCAGGCTCCGGCTGAAATATAAAAAGCATTATAGATAGAAAAATAAAGACAAATAACGCCAGAAAGCTTAAATTGCCTTGTTTTTGAAGAAATCTGTTATTTTTAAGATAATTCAAAATACACTCAATAGGTTAATATGATAGGATTATTATCACAAATATTTGATATATAATATATCTTACATGAAAAAAATAATTAACATAACAATATGTGTATTCGCACTTTTTTCTGCGAAAATATATTCACAGGAGCTCAATGAAGAGGATTTCTTTTGTTGCTCTGTTTATGAATTGCACAAAACATCTACAGATATAACTGCTCTTAAAAAAACAGAAAAAAGTAAAATTGAAAATCAAACATATGAGACTTCAGAAATTATAAATATCGAGGCTAATGAAAGCTATCGAGATGAAAATAAACAAATAACCATACTTCAGGGTGATACACAAATAACAAGGGGAAATGAAGTTATAAAAAGCGCGCTAACTAATGTTCTTCAGCTTGAAGATAGAGCTAGATTAAGTGGGGATGTAAAATACACAAATGAAGGTTTACAAATAGATGCGCCTTATGCTGAATATAACACCAAAACATCGAGATCTGATTTTCTAGCTCCAAAATATAAATACCCGTCTCTTAATATATCAGGAAAAGCAAGCTATGGAGTTCGCTTAAAAAATAAAAAAATGTTTTTAAAGGATGCCACTTACACAACTTGCGATCTTATTAACCCTGACTGGAGTCTTATTAGTGAGACAACAGAGCTAAATTTTGAAACAGGTATTGGAAAAGGGAAAAATGTATTTATAGCTGTTAAAGGCATCCCCATTTTCTATTCGCCTTATATGCAATTTTCTTTAGATGAGCAAAGAAAAACTGGCTTCTTAGTTCCAAATTTTTCTGGGAGCTGGGTAAAAGGCCCAGATGTTTTTACACCATTCTACTGGAATATTTCTTCTAATATAGATATGTTGATTCAGCCATCATACATACAAGAAAGAGGTAGTAAAATTGAGTCTAATTTTCGATATTTAAATAATAATTATACTGGCTCTATTTACTTTTCATATTTGGATAATGACTCCAAATATAAAGGTTCAGGAAAAAATACTAGGGATAATAGTAATAGATATAACTTTAATATGTCACATCAGCAAACACTATCGAATAATTTAGAAATTGATTTAGTATATGATAAATTTTCCGACAAAGATTATTTTGATGATTTTGGGAAAGGGATTTCAAGGAGCAGCACAACATATAAAACTAGACATGCAAAATTAAATTACAATAAAGACGGTTGGGATATAAAATCAAGATTTTTAGCCTACCAAACATTTGATAGAAACATAAATCAAGCTTCGCAACCTTATGACATACTCCCGGACATAAGTATCCAAAAAAGATGGAATGAAAATTTTATAAATAATTATGATTTAAAAGCATCCGTTTCCCAATGGAATCATATTTCAAAAGTTGATGGCACTAGGGCAGACATTCAATTAGGGATCGATAGGGAATTCCTCATGCAAGGATTAAGTGTTACCCCAAGATTTAAAATTCAACACACAAGCTATGATTTAGAAAATCAGAGCTCAGGTTTTTCATCAAGCCCAAGTAAAACAATACCTATATTTTCTTTAGATAGCGAAATGACACTATCAAGAAAAATGAATGGCTCAGATATAGCGCATCAGATCAAACCGAGAATTTTTTACCTTTACTCAGGCGAAGAGAATCAAGATGACATACCAATATTTGATACCGGCCTTAATGACTTCTCTTATTCCCAACTATTTAGAGACAATAGTTATTCCGGCTTAGATAGGAATAATGACGCAAATCAAATGACCCTATCTATTTCATCGAATTTTTATGATTTTAAAGAATCAAGAGATTTATTTACAGCAAGTATAGGTCAAATTTTATACTTTGAAGATAGAAATGTATCTCTTGATAACAATACAACCTATAATAGATCAAATTCTAATATCGTAGCAGAATTAGAATATAGGCCGACAATAAAGACTAAATTTACCTCTACTTACAGATACAATTCAAACGGTGGTAGTGATAAAACGGAACAAAACATACATTCTTTTCAATATAGAGGAGATGGAAATAATATACTTAATGCTAGCTACAGATATAGAAAGAATGATATTGAGCAAGGAGATTTAAGTTTCTCATGGGGAATTAATAGCCGTCTAAATTTACTTGGGAGATGGAATTACGATTTCAAAAATGACTTAAATGGAGAGAATGAGGGACATATAGAAACTTTAGGTGGATTTGAATATGAAAGTTGTTGCTGGAAAGCCAGGCTTGTACAAAGAAAATATTTGATTGATAAAACCACTTATGAAAAAAATCTACAATTTCAAATAATGCTAAAAGGATTTACTGATGTTGGAACCCCTCTTGGGGATTTATTAGCTGACAGTATCAAGGGATACACCGATAGAGAACACTAAAACAATGAAAAACATAATTTTTATAATAGTAACAATATTATTTCACACTAATTCATTTGCTAAAATTTTAGATCAAGCAATTGTAATAATTGAAAATGATGTGATTACTCAGTCTGAGTTTGAAAAAAAACTTACCTTCCTAATAAGTCAATACACAATTAGTGGAAAGCCCCTCCCAAGAGATAGAAGTGCTATGCAGGAACAAGTACTAGCGCAAATGGTTAATATAAGACTCCAGTTAAACTATGCGCACAAGATGGGTTTAATGCTTAAGGAATGGATGGTTGATAAATCAATGGAAAATATAGCTAAGAATTCTGGAGTCTCTCTTTCTGAATTTAGAGATAAAATAATAGAGCAAGGAGTTGATTACAAATTATACAGAAATGAAGTAAAAGAAAATCTTTTTACTAGAGAAATCCAAAGAAGAGTTGTCGCCGATAGAGTTAAAATAAGTAAAAAAGAAATCGACGATTTTATAGAACATAGATCACATATTTTTAAAGAAAATAATCAATATAAGATATCTAGTATCCTTGTATCTCTCTCGGAGACCCCTTCAATAGATGAAAAATTATTAGCTAAAAATAAAATAAAAATGGTTCAGAAAAAATTCTTAGACGGAGAAAAATTTTTCAGCCTTGCTCAAAATTATTCTGACAGTGGAAATGCTTTATCAGGAGGTAACCTTGGTTGGAGAAAAATTAGTGAAGTTCCAGAAATATTTTTAAAAGAAATAGAAGGTGTGGAAAAAGAGAGTATTAGTGGAATCATTGAAACCATTAATGGTTTTTATATATTTTATTTAGAAGATAAAAAAGAAGTAACGAGTACAGAGATAGAAGAAAGAAAAGTTAGACATATACTAATAAAAACTAATGCGATTATAACAGATAAAATAGCTCAAGATAAAATCTTAGCGCTAAAAGTAAGAATTGAAAATGGAGAGCCTTTCTCTGATCTTGCAAGATCACATTCTGATGACACAATGTCGGCAGCTTCTGGTGGTGAATTAGAATGGTCAGGGCCGGGCTCTTTTGTACCAGAATTTGAAGATAAAATTGATACCTTACCATTAAATAAAATAAGTGAACCTTTTTTTACGCAGTATGGCTGGCATATTCTTGAGGTTCTTGGCAAAAGGAGCCAAGATAACTCAGATATTGTAATGAGAAATATGGCTAGAAAATTCTTAATCTCTAGTAGAGCTGATGAAGTTATAGATTCATGGATAATAGAGTTGAAAGATGATAATTACATAAAATATATATCTGAAAATCAAGATCAACCTAACTATGCCATAGAAAATAAAAAAATAGATAAGCGGAAAACCTGGAATCCTTTTTCTGAATGAAAAATTTACCAAAAATTCTTATTACACCAGGTGAACCATCGGGTATTGGGTTTGATATTTTATTATCTATATCTGAAAAAAAATTTCCCGCGCAAATTATTGCTATTACAAATCTAGAACTCTTAAAAGAAAGAGCCGATCTACTAAAGAAAAAAATTAATTTAATAAGTGTAGATTTACATAACGATGACTTACCATTGAATCTACCTGCCACTATTCTAGTTCATGATATAAAAACACATAGTAAAGTTGAAATTGGTTCCCCAAGTATTAAGCATGTGCCTATGATTCTACAATCCTTAGATATTGCTATTAACGCTTGTATGAAAAAATATGCAGCTGCTATGGTAACGGGACCAGTACAAAAAAATATTATAATGAAGTATGGCGCAAATTTCTCTGGTCACACAGAGTATATTGCAACTAAAACTGGTGGCATGCCAATCATGATGCTTCATGCACAAAAATTAAGAATAGCATTGTTAACTACTCATGTTCCTTTAGCGGATGTGCCCAAATTAATCACAAAAAATAGAATAAAATCTTACGTTGAAATAATTAGTGATGACCTTTGTAAAAAATTTGGCATCAAAGATCCAAAAATTAACATATGTGGATTAAATCCACATGCAGGCGAAGGTGGTTATATAGGAAAAGAAGAAGAAAATATTATTATTCCAATAATTAAATCTATGAGAGAAAAAGGGTTTAATATAAATGGCCCATTCTCTGCTGATACAATATTCACGAGAGAAGATAGCGATATAATCTTAGCAATGTACCATGATCAAGCATTGCCAGTTATAAAAACTCTTGAGTTTGGGAATATTGTAAATACAACTTTGGGCTTACCTATAGTAAGAACTTCGGTAGACCACGGCACAGCATTGGACATCGCAGGAACCAATAAAGCAGATGCTGGGAGCCTAATATCTGCAATTAATACCTCAATAGAAATTGTGAAGCAAAAAAATGCAACAAAACATTAGGCCAAATAAGAAATTAGGACAAAATTTTTTAATTAATTCTTATACTATAAATACTATTATAGAAATATTAAATATCTCTGAAGACGATTTAGTGCTTGAAGTTGGTCCTGGACAAGGAGCGCTTACAAAGCACATACTTACTAAAACTAAAAATTATATTGGTGTTGAAAAAGACAAAAAATTATGTGATTTTCTTTTAAATGAATACACAGGAAGTGTAGACATTAGAAATGAAGATATTTTAAAGACTCAACTCAATAAAATATATAAAGAAAAATACAGAGTCATTGGAAACATACCTTATAATATATCCACAAAACTTTTAATGCGATGCCTAGAAAATAAAGATTACATTAATAGTGTTTATTTTATGATGCAAAAGGAATTTGTAGATAGAATTATATCAGACCATGGGAGCAAATCTTTTGGTAGACTGTCTGTCTTAATGCAATTATTCTTTAAAACAGAAAAATACATTGATATAAGCCCTTCTGATTTTTATCCAGAGCCAAAAATATACTCCTCTTTTATGTCTTTAACTCCACTAAAAAATACTTTATTAGAGACTGATGAGGTCGATAGCTTTTTAGATTTTACCAAAAAAATATTTGGCACTAGAAGAAAAAAAATTAAAAATTGCCTTAAGATCAATTATGATACTTTATATGATAATATAAATAAACGTGCTGAAGAATTGTCCATACCAGAGATGATTAAATTATATAGAGATATAAAAGATGATGGAAAATTTGTATAAAATTGATATTAATGTGCAAACTCAATATATTGAGCAGCAATCTACCCCAAGCCTGGGAAGATATGTTTTTTCTTACACGATAATAATTAGAAATACTGGAAAAATTCCTGCAAAGCTGGTCAGCAGACATTGGGTGATAACTGATGCCAACGGGAAAACAGAGGAAGTTAAAGGTTTGGGTGTTATTGGTGAGCAGCCAAGATTAAAGACTGACGAGTCGTTTCAATACACTAGCGGAACAGTGCTAGATTCTCCTGTAGGATCTATGCATGGCTCTTATCAAATGATCGCTGATAATGGGTATGAATTTGAAGCGAAGATACCATTATTTACCCTAAATACTCCTAAAATTCTCAATTAAGTATGTCAACTTTTGCTATTGGCGATGTTCAGGGCTGTTATAAAGAATTCAGAAAGCTTCTAAGTGAAATAAATTTTAATACAAAAAAAGACACTTTGTGGTTAACTGGGGACCTAGTAAATAAAGGACCGCAGTCTCTAGATGTAATAAAATATGTCATGGATTTAGATGATAAAGCAATTACCGTTCTAGGAAACCATGATTTTTACTTAATAGCATCTTATTTTAAAGCTGATCCATGGCCTCACAGTACCAATCTTTTTAATGATATTCTATCTCATAAAGACAGCGATGAAATAATTCGATGGTTAAGACATCAAAAGATAATGCATCTAGATAATGATCTAAAATATATCCTTGTGCATGCAGGAATACATCCAGAGTGGGAGGCCAAAGAAATATTATCTTTATCTTCAAAAATTGAATTTTTGCTAAAAGGAGTTAATTGTAAAAAATTTATCGAATCACTATGGACTAATGATCCTAGAAATTGGAATAAGAGTCTAGATGAAAATAAAGAAATAATTTTTGCTGTTAATGTCTTCACGAGGATGCGATATCTAAAAAAAGATTTGTCTCTAGATTTTCAAGAAAAATCGAATCCAGATAATATTAAATCTACCGATCTTATTCCTTGGTACAAATTTAAAAGCAATGCATATAAAGAATATAAAACTATAATTGGTCATTGGTCAACATTAGGATTCCTGGAAACAGAAAACTTAATATCTATTGATACTGGGTGTGTGTGGGGAAATAAAATGACTGCTATAAAAATAGAGAAAAACAAAAATATTAAGCAATACGAAATAAAATGCTAATTTTTTTTGATAAAAACTTGCGCTGTAAAATCATGACTATTAAACTCGCCCTTACTATATGCTAATGAATTAATTATTTTCCAGTCAGAAAGATCAATATTAGGGAAAAATTTGTCTCCTTCGATTTCAGAGTCAATCATAGTTATATAAAGTTTAGTTGCTTTTTTTATTGTTTGTAAGTAGATATCTTGACCACCTATTATAAAAACCTCTTCTTCGGCTGAGGTTACTTCAAGAGCTTCTTCTACATTGCTTAAAACATTAACTTTTTTATCTTTTAAGCTTCTGGATAACACTATATTCCTTCTATTGGGTAATGGTTTCCCTATAGAATCATAAGTTAGTCTGCCCATTATTACTGTTTTCCCTAGTGTTAATTTTTTAAAATTTTTTAAATCATCAGAGAGATGCCATGGCATTTCATTATCTTTTCCAATAACCCTATTATTTGTCATTGCAACTATTATTGATATAGTCATATTATACAGCTATAGATCCACTAATATGTGGATGTGATTGATA
>Ga0114997_10001109_pt1 | contig 22546 bp, 25 predicted proteins | sample ArcticOcean_MG_C_2_FD_87045 | JGI IMG/M metagenome (GOLD analysis project Ga0114997, IMG submission 87045) | Marine microbial communities from western Arctic Ocean - ArcticOcean_MG_CB4_136 | ecosystem: Environmental > Aquatic > Marine > Oceanic | place: Arctic Ocean: Canada Basin | collected...
AAATGCTTTATCTCATGACTTGTATTACAAGATCATTGATCCAAAAGCAGAAGCTGCAAAAAGACTAATTGTTGCAAGGGTATTACTTGTGTTAATTGGTTTTGCTGGAGCAACTATTGCTGCAATGAAGATTCAAGGTATCTTAGGTTCAGTTATCTGGGCTTTTGACTTTGCAATGTCAGGATTGTTCTTCCCACTTGTATTAGGTGTATGGTGGAAGAGAGCAAACTCACAGGGTGCTGTTGCAGGAATGCTTCTAGGATTATTATCTGGTAGTGCGTATCTAATTTGGGTGCGTAATGGTGGAGCTGGATTCTGGGGTATAACACAACTTACATTCGGTATCGTTGGATCATTAGTTAGTTTGATTGCGATGGTTACTGTTAGTTTAGCGACTAAGGAACCAGATGCAAAAACTATGGCAATGATTGATGAAGTTCGTATTCCTAGCGGTAAAACAGTTCTAGGAAAACAACACTAATTAAATTTTATATTAAGGGGCGAAGTAAATCGCCCCTTACTTGAGTTAAAAACAAAATTCCTTTTTATTTATGCCAGATATTCATCCTTTAATTTTAATAATTGATTACATTTTAGGTGTAATTATGTGGACCCTTATAGGAAGGGTAGCTATGAACATTTTTCAAAGAGAAAACTCTGAATTTTTTTTTATGAAAGCATTTGTAAAATTAACTAACCCACTAATACGCTTATTTAAACCAATTACCCCTTCATTCATCATAGATCCTCTTGTTCCACTTTATGTAGCTTGGTTTTTCTATATGGTCAGATTTTATCTTATGCCATATCTATTAGGATATTCTGTCATGGGAATGCTGTCTTTTCCTTTAGAAAGTGAAATTGCTTCAGAAATTTATCGAATTTTTAGTAAAAATTAATTCAAATTAAAAAGCAAAGTTGATACTAATAATATAGTAATCAATGAAAAAAATACAAATTTCACCATCAATTTTATCTGCCGATTTTAGTCAATTAGGAAAAGAAATTAAAAGATTAGAAGAAGGAGGAGCAGATATGATTCATGTGGATGTAATGGATGGACATTTTGTTCCTAACTTAACTATGGGACCTCCAATAATTAAATCTTTAAGAAAATTCACAAAATTACCATTTGATGTTCATTTAATGATCTCACCGGTTCACAAATATATACAAAAATATGCAGACGCAGGCGCTGACATCATTACAATACATCCAGAAGCAACTGATAATTTAAAAGATTCTATTCTTCATATAAAAAAATTAACTAAAAAAGTTGGTGTTTCATTGAATCCTGAAACAAAAATTGATGTTGTAAAAGATTTTTTAAGTGAGATAGATTTAATTTTAGTTATGAGTGTGCATCCTGGCTTTGGTGGTCAAAAATTTATACCAGAAACATTAAACAAAATTAAAGAATTAAAAAATATTAAAGATAAAAAAAAATTAAATTTTGATATTGAAATAGATGGTGGAATTAATTTTGATAACAATAAATTAGCTATTGAGGCGGGTGCTAATATTCTTGTGTCTGGAACTACAATTTTTAAAAATAATGATGGAAATATAAAAAAAAATATTGATCTTTTAAAATCAAGTTAAAATAATGATTTTAGGAAACTCATTAAATTATATAAATCAATTTTTTCTCTTTTTTATAAAAAAAACTCAGCATCTTTATTTAAATTCTAACATTTATAATAAAAAAATTTCAAAGACTAATAGTAATAATTTAGAATATATACCCAGTCCGAATTTATTAAATTGCCTAATAAAATATGACAAAAAAAGAATTAAAATTGAAAATTATTCTCTAAATTCAATATGGAACAGTAAAGACTTAAAAGAAAAAGATTATAGGAATCTTCACAGCTTTTTTTGGTTGTTTAGTTTAGACTTAAAATCATCTAAAAAAGATACACAATCGATAATTTCAAACTGGATAGAAAAAAATTATAAATATAATTCTAAAAGTTGGGAATTTGATATTATTTCGAAAAGAATAATCGCCTGGATTTCAATCTCTAAATTAACACATGAAGAAGGAAACCCAGAATATAAAAAGAAGTTTAATAAAATTATTAAAAAACAAGTTAATCATTTAATTAATGAAATAAAAAAATCAGAATGGGTTGATGACAAAATGATAGGCTGTGCTGCAATTATTTTAGCTGGTTTATCCTACCAAGACAAAGTTGGATATTTAAATTTTGGGCTTACTTTATTAAAAAAAATAATAAAGTTTTCTTTTGGTAGTGACGGTTTTCCAAAATCGCGAAATATCAGACAGCTAAATTTTTATTTGAAATACTTTGTGTTAATAAGAGAATGGTTAAAAGAATCTCAAAATGAGATACCTGAATATATTGATGAAATAATATATTATTTAGGTCAAGCTTATGCTTTTAGTTGGCAAAATAATAAAAAAAATATTTTGTTTAATGGAAACCAAGAAACTAATAATAGTGAATTTGACAAATATCTATCAAGATTAGGTTATAAGTTTAAAAATCAAAGCAATGAACTCGGTGGCTATACGATATTAAATGGCGGAAAAATATCACTTATAATGGATATTGGGCCTAGCCCTGAAAAAAAATTTTCATCAGAGTATCAATCTGGTGCTTTATCTTTTGAAATTATTTCTAACGGTAAAAAATTGATTTGTAATTCTGGATATTTTAAAAATATTAAACATCGTTTGAATGAAATATCAAAATCAAGCGCTATACATAGTACACTAATATTAGATAATAGATCATCTTGTAAATTTATAAAAACATCTGATTTAGGTTCAAAAGTTTTACGTGGCTTAAAAATAATAAAAAAAGATATTGTATTTGAAAAAAATTATTGGAAAATTAATGGGGCTCATGACGGATATTTAAAAGAATATGGTGTTATTCATAATAGAAAAATTGAGTTTTATTCAGAGCAACTAAAATTTATAGGTTACGATAAAATAATAAAAAAAAAAAATTTTAAAAATATTAATTTTGAAATTAGGTTTCACTTAGAGCCTAATGTTAAAATAATGAAAACCCAAGATAATAAATCAATTCTTATAAAGCTTGATAATGAAGGTTGGAAATTTACTTGTAACGCGTATGATATTAACATTGATAACGGCCTATATTTTGGTAAAAAAAATTCTTATATAGAAAATCAAAACATATTTATTTCAGGAATGACTCAAAATCAAATCCAGACTATAAGGTGGGAATTAACAAAACTATAATGAAAAAAATAAAAAAAGCTTTAATCTCAGTTTCAGATAAAAAAAAATTAAAACCTCTTTTAAATATATTAACTAAGTATAAAGTTAAATTAATTAGTTCTGGTGGTACATACAAAGAAATTAAAAAATTTAAATTCAAATGTCTTGAGGTTTCGAAATATACAAACTCACCAGAAATACTTGGTGGTAGGGTTAAAACTTTACACCCTAAAATATATGCTGGTATTTTAAGCAAAAGAAAAAACAAATTACATAAAAAAGATTTAAAAAATAATAATTTTGAAGAAATTGATCTAGTAATTGTAAATTTTTATCCCTTTGAAAAAACTTTAAAAGAAACATCTAACCATTTAAAAATTATAGAAAACATTGATATTGGTGGTCCAACTATGGTTAGAGCAGCTGCTAAAAATTATAATGATGTAACGGTAATTACATCTAGTAACCAATATGAAGAATTAATTAGCAACATTAAACAAAATAATGGTGGCACATCTCTTGAATTCAGAAAAAAAATGTCCTTAGAGGCTTTCTCTGAGACTGCCTATTACGATTCTGTTATTTCAAATTATTTTAATAAAATTAGCAAAAATAATTTCCCCAAAAAAAAAATTATTTATGGAAATTTAATTGAAAAATTAAGATATGGTGAAAATCCACATCAAGAAAGCGCAATCTATTCAAAAAATTTAAAACTAAATATTAAACAAATAAACGGGAAACAACTTAGCTATAATAATTACAACGATATCTTTTCAGCACTAAGTATTTCAAAATCTTTACCTAATAAATTAGGTACTGTCATAGTTAAACATGCAAATCCTTGTGGAGTCTCAATTCACAAGGATAAGTTAAAAAGCTACCAGTCAGCATTAGCTTGTGACCCAATTAGTGCCTTCGGTGGAGTTGTCGCCTGTAATTATAAAATTAACAAAAATTTAGCTTTAGAACTAAATAAAATTTTTTTAGAGGTCATAATTGGAAATGGTTTTGAAAATGAGGCTATAAAAATTTTAAAAAATAAAAAGAATTTGCGAATTATTGATGCATCTAATTTTTTTATTAAAGATGTAATAAATTTTAACTCTGTAAATGAATCTATTTTAGCTCAGTCCAACGATATAAATAAATTTTCTCTTAAAGATTTTAAAGTTGTCTCTAAAAAGAAACCAAATAGATCTCAGTTTAAGAATTTAATTTTTGCATTTAATATATGTCGTTATGTTAAATCCAATGCAATAGTTCTTGCCAGTCAAGAAGCTACCGTTGGCATTGGTTCTGGTCAACCTAGTAGACTTGATAGCTGTCAAATAGCTGTTGATAAAATGAATAAATTCCAAAATTCAAAAAATGATATTGTTGCTGCTTCAGACGCTTTTTTCCCATTTGTTGATGGAATAGAAAAGCTTGTCCAGTCTGGCATATCAGCTGTGATACAGCCTTCTGGATCGATTAGAGATAAAGAAATAATTAAATTTGCTAACGAGACACATACGATTTTAGTTTTTTCTAAAACTAGACATTTTAAACATTAATTATCTGGTCGATTTTAGCTGCAAGAATAAAATCATTTTCAGATAGTCCTTCTATGGCATGAGTGGTAACTGAAATTTTTGCATACCCCCAACCAAATAAAATATCCGGATGATGATTTTCGCTTTCTGAAATTTTTCCAACTTTATTAATAAAGATTTGACTGTCTGAAAAGTTTTTGAACTTAAAATTTTTTTCTAAAAAATATATTTTTTTTTCATTAAATTTTACATCCCAACCATCTACTTTTTTTTGATACTTATGTATTTCTTCAATAATTAAAGGCGGTATGCCTCCTTCACATGGTTTACAATTTTTTTTTAATAGGTCACACATAATAATCTAAAGTTTTTTTATCCAAAAACTATACATTGAACCAAAAGAATTTGGAAATTTACTTTCAAAATTTATCCAATTTTCTAAAGATATTTTTTTTATATCACGCGGAAAAAATTTTTGGTATTCAATTTTTGGTAAAGTATTACAAAACCCGAGAAACTCTAAATTATAATTTGTAATGATTTCTCTAATTTGTTGAATTGTAAACCTGTATTCTTTTACATGAAATGCCAAATCACGTAGCGAAGATATCGAATAAAAATCATGTCTCTTTAAAAGACTCCTTAGATTAATTTTTTTATTATCAATAATTATTTGTCTAAAGTTTCTTATGCTGTCGATATCACTATTTGTTTTTGATTTTAAAATATATTCTTTTACCTTAACAATATCACTTCTTGCTAACTCACTGTATAAACCTAATTTTAAAAATCCACCAGTTTCTAGCAAATTTAAAAGAGTTTGTAATCCTGTTAACGGATTTTCCATATGGTGCAAAACTCCGACGCATTCTATAATACTAAACTTCTTATCTAAATTTTTTAAATCTAAAATATCAGCATGCAAAAATTCAATATTATTTTTATCTTTTTCTTTAATTTTTCTCTTAGCATAAGACAGGCTAGCTTTACTTAAATCGACAGCTAAAATGTTAGAATTAATATAATTAGAAGATAATAAAGTATGTTTGCCTGTTCCACATCCTGCAATTAAAACATTATTTTTCATCTCTACTTTTTTATCTTCAATTTTATTGGGTTCAATTTGATTGTTTATAGTTATTGAGGGAGACAATTGTGGATAATCAAAAGTATAACGCCACCTTGGATAGGGATTCTTTTCATATTGGTCTCTAACAATTTTAGAAATTTTATTAGCAATTTTCTTAAATGATGAAAATGAATTATATAATTCCTTTTCAATCTTAATTTCTTTAATTTGAGAATTAATTAAAATATTAAATAAATTATTTTCTGACTTATAAGAGCTTAATTTATCTTTTAAATGTATAAGATTATTTAGTGGAAAATAACACGCTAAAATTGCTAGTTCCTCTTCATTAATTTCATTATTGGTTTCAATATATTTTCTTATTTTTTTTAGAACATCTATTTCTTCTTTTGATTGAAAAAAAACATATTCATTAAGAAAACAATTTTCTGCTAGTGATATTATAAAATTTAAATAATTGGAAAATTTTACATTTTTTATTGATAATAATATTTCTTTTCTTATTTTTGAAAGTATTTTTTCAAAAATAACATCAATAATAAGACATTTTTGTAAAATCAATTGAAAGAGTTCATCTTCTAATAGTTCTTTAATAATTTTATCACTTATTAAATTTTTTTTATCTGCTAGTTTCTTAAAATGATTATAATCATTTTTATTTAGTAAAACTAATTTTGCGTTTGAAAATAAATAGCTATGATCTATATCATTTCTTCTAAATAAAAATAAAAATAACTTTTTAAATAAAAGTCTATGAGTTTCAGACAGCTCATTTAATTCTATTAGTGAAAATGTAATACAAATATTATTTATTACATTTTTATTATTTGGATTTATTATAATTGCCTTCTGGTAGCAATCTATTGAACTATAATATTTTCCAATCTGACCAAACGCTTTTCCTAGATTTTCATATGCTTCGGGATGATTTTGGTTAATTTGAACTGCTTTTTGAAAATATTCAATTGCATCTTTTATATTTCTCGCTTCAAGTAACGTAACACCAAGGTTATTATAAGCATCTGCATGATTATTATCAATCTCTATAGTTTTTTTGTAATATTTAATAGCTTCCTCTAGGTTTCCTTCTAATTTGTAAACTGTACCTAAATTATTGTGTGCATTTACATGATTTACGTCCAAATCTATGGTTTTTTTTAAGTATTTTTTAGCTTTTATCAATTTATTCATTTGAAGAGATAATGTGCCTAATAAAAAGATTGTTTTTAAATGTTCTGGAATTTGTTCTAAAATTTTTTCATAAATCTTTTCTGCGGCAACATAATCACTTTGATTATGATTTTTAATGCCAGCATTTAAAACGTCTTCTAATAAAAATTTATTCATTAATGTATCTATCATAGATAATTTTTAGGATTTTGGTTATAAAATCTTTTATTTTTGGAGCGGGTCAAGGGAATCGAACCCTCTACCTAATCGTTGGCAACGATTCGCTCTACCAATGAGCTAGACCCGCATTTTTAACTTGATTATAGGATAAGAGTTTTTTAAACGCAAGCGCAGTATATCATTAAAAATAAAATTCTGATTACATTTAGTGGATGATGTTTAAAAAATTTGTTAAGCTAAATTAATGAAAACAATTAATAATTTACCAAAAAAAATCCCTGTATTTCCATTGCCTAATTTTATCATATTTCCAGAAGCAAATGTTCCTCTTAACATTTTTGAATCAAGATATATTGAAATGGTTAAAGATAGTATAAAAGGTAATAAAATGATTGGCATCATACAACCAAAAAAAATACAAAATAAAGAATTTCCTGAGCTTTATAATGTTGGTTGTGCTGGAAAAATTACAAGTTTTAGTGAAAATTCAGATGGCAGATATTTAATTATTCTTAATGGTATTAATAGATTTAAAATTACACATGAAATAAAAAATAATAAACCTTACAGGGAGTGTGAAGTAAATTTTAATGATTTTAGCCATGATGTTCATACTGCTTACCAAGATATAAAGATATCTGACTTAAATGTTATATTAAAAAATTTTAAGTTATTTTTTAAAAGCAAAGGATATTCTATTAATTGGAAAGAACTAGAAAATCAAAATTTAAGCCACACAATTAATACTCTTGCTATGGCATCACCATTCTCATTAGAAGAAAAACAGATGCTGCTCGAAACTGAAAATTTAAAAGACCGAACAAAAAAACTTGAAGAAATTCTTAGCACATATTTATTTGATCAATTTAATAATACGACGATCCAATAAATTTTAAATTATAATGCCTCGATCTGCTGATCGTTTAAATATTTTATTAAAAAATTTATTTTTTCCTAAATATCTAATTAATTTACTTAAATAAATCTTATCTTTAAAATTAAAAAATTCATAAATAAAATCAATTCCTGTAGAAAAAATATAGTTCAAGTGCTTCGTTGTATCTTCAAATTCCTTATAAATATAATTATCTACTTTTAAACCTAAATTTAATTTTTTATCAATCAGCTTAGATAAAATATTCAAGTCTCTAAGCGTCATATTAAAACCTTGGCCAGCAAGTGGATGAATTTGATGAAGACTATCTCCAAATAACAAAATATTTTTATAATAATATTGTCTATTAAATGAAAAATTTAAATCAAATTTTTCTAGATTTGTTATAGATTGAATTTTATAATTTATATTATTTTTCAAAATTATTTTTTTAATTTGCTCTTCAGTTAATAATTGTTTGTTATCAATTGAAAAAACAATTGAAGTTTTATTTTTTGAAAAAGGTAAAAATGCCAACGGTCCAAATTTAGTAAAAATTTGAATAGCTTTTTTATTGATACAATTCTTATGTTTTAAAATTCCAGTGTACGCTTTGCTGTTATAACTTTTAATAATTTTTTTAAAAAAATAATCTTTAGAAATTTTATTTCTTCGCTCACAATTTATAATGAGGTCGTAATTTTTGTTTTTTAAAATTTTCTTATAAAATAAGTTGTTTTTAATTAAAATTTTTTTAAAAAGAAAATTTTTATTTAAGCTATTATTTAATAATTTATATAAATAATCATTTTTTACTATTGAAAATAAGTGATCTTTATTATCTTTAAAATTTAAAATTTTTTCATTATGAATATTCTCATTATAAATCTCTATTTGATTAATTTTCCAAGTGGCATTTTTTTTAAGTTGAATAATCTCATTATTAAAAAATTTTAGATTGCTTTTTGAAATACCGATAGTTCTAGTTCTAATTTTATATTTTGTTTTTCTTTCATGATATAAAAAAACTTTAATTTTCTTATTAGTTAAAACTTTTGCTAAAGCAAGACTTGTGAGGTTATCTCCAATTAAACATGCGTTCATATATAAAATTTAATTTTAACAATAATTATTAAATGATACAAAGTTATTAATTAGATTCATTTATTATGGAAATAAAAAAAATTGCAGATCAATCGTTAGGCTTTCTTCTTAAAAGATTTATTGAGCTTTTTGGCTTATTTGTCTCACTGTCATCAATTCTTTTATTTTTATCATTATTAACTTATTCGCCAGAAGATCCTAACTTTATATTTCCCGAAAATACTGAAATTAAAAATATTCTTGGATTCAGAGGTAGTTTTATTTCTGATCTTTTCTTTCAATCTATAGGATTAATTTCTTTTTTAGTATCTGTAAGTCTTTTTATAACCGGAATTAATATTATAAAAAAAAAAAGACCAATACTTTTATTAGAAAGTTTATTTTATATAGTTATATACACGTTACTTTCATCGACATTTTTTAATATTTTTTATGAGAATTCATTTCATTTGGTTATTAATGGAAACGGAGGTTTTGTTGGAAAATTTTTAAACACTAGTTTTATTGCTGATATAGTTAATTTAAACAATCAAGTTTCTTATTATGCTTTTATTGTCTTAATATTATATTTTTTTTTAATAAGCATAAATTTTAATTTAAGTTTCTTTTTAAAATATTCATTAAAACTGTATAAATTTTCATTTTCTAAAAAAGAAAAAAGTTATACTAATGAAAATGAAATTATAGGAGAATATATCGAACAAGAAGAAATTAAAAACCTTATACAGGAAGATTTACCTTTTATTAAAAATAATAAAAAAGAAAATAATAATCAAATAAAATTTAAATTACCCTCAATCGGTTTATTAAAAATACCCACAGCAAAAGTGAGAGAGAAACTAAAAAATGACGATAATATAGATACTGAATTTTTAGAAAAAATTCTCTTAGATTTTGGTGTAGAAGGGAAAATTAAAAAAATTAGTCATGGGCCTGTGGTTACTCTAAATGAATTTGAACCTGCGGCAGGTGTAAAAGTTTCCAAGATAATAAATCTTTCAGAAGATATTGCCAGAAATACAAGTTCTGAGTCTGCTAGAATTTCAACAATTCCTGGAAGAAATACTATTGGGATAGAACTGCCCAATTCGTCTAGGGAAAATGTTTATCTTAGCGAGATTATTTCTGAAAATAATTTTCTAAAGAAAGATGTAAGACTTCCTATTGCCTTGGGTAAAGATATTTCTGGAATACCTGTTACTGGTGATTTGGCATCAATGCCTCACTTATTAATAGCAGGTACAACAGGTTCTGGTAAATCTGTATGTATTAATACAATAATTTTATCACTTCTTTATCGACACACACCTGACAAATGTAAATTTATTTTAATTGATCCAAAAATGTTGGAGCTCTCAACATATGAAGGGATACCACATTTATTGTGCCCTGTTATTACCGAAGCAAAAAAAGCAGCATCGGTTTTGGGCTGGGTAGTTAAAGAAATGGAGAGTCGCTACAGATTGATGACTAAAGAAGGAGTTAAAAATATTGATGGGTATAATTCGAAACATAAGCTACCTATGCCCTATATTGTTGTTGTAGTAGATGAAATGTCAGACTTAATGCTTGTTGCGGGTAAGGAAATTGAAAATTATATTCAAAAATTATCTCAAATGGCTAGAGCAGCAGGAATTCACATCATTATGGCGACTCAAAGACCTAGCGTTGACGTAATTACCGGAACAATAAAAGCTAATTTTCCAACAAGAATATCATTTCAAGTGACATCCAAAATAGACAGTAGAACAATACTTGGGGAACAAGGTGCGGAACAGCTTCTTGGCAAAGGGGATATGCTTTATATGTCTTCTGCTAATAAGATTATTAGAATTCATGCACCTTACGTTTCTGAAAATGAAATAGAAAAAATTAATAATTATTTACGTTCACAGGCTGAACCTGACTATGTAGATGAAATATTAAATTTTGTTGATGAAAAAGAATTAGGAGATAATTTACCTAAAAATGAAAATAAAGATGATCTATATCAATCAGCATTAGAAATTATTAGATCAGAAGGAAAAGCTTCTACTTCTTTTTTGCAAAGAAAACTTCAAATTGGATATAACAGAGCTGCAAGAATAATTGATATGATGGAGGCTGAAGGAGTAGTAAGCAAAGCAAATCATGTTGGAAAAAGAGATGTTCTTTAATGATTAAAGGAATAATAATTTTTCTTTTTTTTTTTAGTATGTATTATTCACCTGTCTATGCAAACAAAAAAGATGAGATTATTTTAAGGTTAAAAAAAACTAATAATTTATCTTTTGATTTTAAACAAACAATTAAACAAAAAACAGAAAAAGGAAATTGTATTATAAAATTTCCAAAAAAAATCTTTTGTTCATACAATAATGTTAATAAAAAAATAATGGTTTCTAACGGAAAATATTTAGTTATTAAAAATGAAAGAGAAATTTTATATAATTTATATAGATTGGAAGGAACACCTCTAGAAATAATATTAGATAAAAATTACTTAATCCAACAATTCAAAAATATTAAACCAAGAGTAATTGATAATACATATACGAGTTTTTTACTAAATAGTAAAAATTATACAATTAATATTTTTTTTGATAATAAAAGTCTTGATTTAATTGGGTGGCAAACAGAAGATATCTATCAAAATTTAGTTATTACTTTTATTTCTAATGTCAAAATTAATGAAAAAATTAATGATAAGAAATTTAAATTACCAAATAATTAACTAGAAACATTGCTTAGTATAGTTTCTGATTTAAAGATAGTCATACCTCTAGATAAATAGTTCTTTAATGCATTTTTATGATCTAGTGAGCTAGTATGAACCCAAGCTCTTTTTATATTTAGTAAAAAAGATTTTTTGATTGCTTCACCTAATAAATAGCCTCCTAATTTTTTTTCAAAATATTCTTCTAAAATCCCTAAATAAGCAATTTCTGATTCTTGTTTCTCTTCGTGAAATATTATTTCAAAATACCCAACTAGCTCATCATTATATTTTAAAATATAAGTAAAAATTGACTTACTTAAAACATAATCAATCCATTTTTGATCCGACCATTGAAGTCTATCAGTCCAATAATATTTTTTTCCTATATGTTTATAAAAAAATTTATTTAGTTGAAAATCTTTTAGATTAACAAGCTTAACTTTAGAATTATTAGACAGAATAATACTTTCCTTCAAGTCAAGTATAGATTTTATTTCAAGATATGTTCTAAATATTTCTCTGGTCACTCAACCATTTTTCCAACTTTTTCACCACCAAATAAATGAAAATGTAAGTGAGGAACTTCCTGTCCACCATCTTCACCTAGATTTGTAAGAGCTCTATAGCCTTTGTTGGCTTCTACTGAAATGCCCAGTTTTTTAGCAACGTCGGATATTCCCTTGATTAAAGCTACTATTTCTTGATTAGAAGCTTTTTTATTAAAATCATCTAAGTCTATATATTCCCCTTTTGGAATTATTAATGCGTGAATTTTTTTTTGAGGATTAATATCATAAAAAGATAAAATATATTCATTTTCATAAATCTTATTACAAGGAATTTCTTTTCTCAGTATCTTTGCAAAAATATTATTTTTATCGTAAATCATAGTACTTATCTATTTATTTTTTCTTCAATGCCAGACTGTTTTTTTCTTTTTTTCAATTCGCTTATAACATCATCAAAATTAACTCCAGCTGACTCTAAACTCACTAAAATGTGAAATAATAAATCTGCACACTCATGTATTTCGTTGTCTTTATTTTTCAGCGCTTGTTTAAACTCATCAAATTCTTCTGTCATCTTATCAATACACTTATTTAAACCCGATGATAACAGCAAAGCTGTGTAAGATTTTTTTATATTATTATCTTTTTTTCTTAATTTGATTATTTCTATTAAATCTTTAATTGTGTTGGACATTATTTATTTACTTTATCAATTATTTTAACTAATTCTAGATTGAATAATTCCGCTCCTTTCCTTGAAAAATGAAGATCATCAACAAAATAAACTTCATCTTCGCTTTGTGCAACACACATATGCATTATTTGTGTATTACAAAAATATTTATGAGGATAAAATTTAAATAAATTTTTATGTGATATTTTATCAAATTTTTCAAATATTATTGAATTATAATCTAAAAATTCTTTATAGGATATTTTAATAATTCTATTCTTATTTTTCTTATTATAATTTATATCAAATAAATTTTTTTCTATTTCTTTTGAAACATTAACTTTCATATTTGGTATTGGATAAATTAGAATTACTTTATAATTTTTTTTCAATAAAAAATTGACTTTTTCAAAAAAAATTTTGAAAAATTTAGGATTTGATTTAAGTAAATCTGTATTATTATCCTCCATTTGTATCACTATTGTTGAGTTTTCTTTTGAGAGAATTTTATTAAGTTTATTATTATAAAATTTTGGGTCACCTCCAGTCATCGGTATAAAGTTAAAATTTTTATTTATTAATCGCTCTTTAAGATTATCTTGAACAGAAGCCATTGCAGAACTTCCTAATAAAAAAACGCTACTTTTGCCTTTTTTTTCATTAAATGAGCAAAAATATTTTATTCTTTGAAAGCATGGTTTAAAATAGGTCTTGGTTGTAAACCAAGTTTTTTGGTATAGATCTTGCGCTATAGTTGGATATTGTTTTTTTTGTTTCTCCACTAAAGAATACAATGTAATAATTATTAATATTATGGATACGCCTAATATATTAATTTTTCTTATTTTTAATATTTGCTCACCTTCTTTTCTGAATGGTTTTTCTACAAACTTGTAAGTTAAAAACCCTAAAAATATCGATAAAATTATAAAAAAAAGTTTTATTATTAAACTTTTATCACCGACACCAATAATTTTAGCAAAAGAAAAAATTGGGTGATGCCATAAATAAAAAGAATATGAGATTAAGCCTAAAAAGATCAATATTTTAAATGATAATAATCTATTTATAAAATTTTCTTTGTTAGTGTCCTGTATTATTAAATAGGTTGCAATTACTGGTATTAAAGTCAAATAAGTAGGATGAACATCAGTATTATCAAAAAAAGCAAAAGAAAATAATAAAATTAAAAAACCAAAAATTGCTAAAATTCCTTTTTTTTTTGTATCTTTGGTAATACTTAATTGATTAATATTTATTCCCAGCAAAGCACCAAAAAGAAATTCCCAACCCCTTGAGGGTAGCATATAATAATTAAAGGATTGATGATTTAAGCTAGTTATTGATCCAAATACTATGGACAAAAAAATACCAATTATTAAGATTAATTTAATTTTCTTTTTCATGAAAATTATCATTCCTAATAAAGCTATAGGGTACACAATGTAGAATTGTTCCTCTAACGACAAAGACCATGTGTGTAATAATGGTATTTCAGATAAAATTTGTGCACCATAAGCTTGTCCTGAAAAATGAAAGAAAAAATTTGAAAAGAAAAAAATAGAAGCTGCAACAGATTTAATAAACTCTTCAAAATGCACTGGCAATAAGACAAAATATGAAACAATTGATGTGGCAAAAATAACTACTAGTAGTGCTGGTAAAAGTCGCCTTATTCTTCTTTTGTAATAATTAGCAAAAGAAAAAGATTGGGTTGCTTGATATTCTTTTAAAATAATAGAGGTCATTAAATAACCTGAAATAACGATAAATACATCAACGCCTAAAAAACCTCCTGGGAAAATACGAAAAGACTGAAAAACCATTTGAGCGTGATAAAACACTGCACCCATTACAGCTATACCTCTTAAACCGTTTACCTCTGGTCTATAATATAAGAATTTCATTTTTTAAATTCTAACTGGTATTTGCCTTGATTTTAAATAGTTTTTGACTTCCATTATAGAATATTTACCATAATGAAATATTGAGGCTGCTAATAATGCGTTTGCATGTCCTTTGGTGATTCCTTCTTCTAAATGTTTTAAATTTCCAACTCCGCCAGATGCTATGATTGGTATATTAACTTTTCTTTCTATTTCTGAAATCAAATCATTATCATACCCTTTTTGAGTACCATCTCTATCCATGGAGGTAATTAATAATTCACCTGCGCCACAATCTTCCATTTTTTTTGCAAAATTTATTGCATCTATTCCTGTTTCGATTCTTCCTCCACTTGTAAATATTTCCCATTTATTTATTTTTTTTTTAACATCAATTGCGACCACAATACATTGTGATCCAAATTTTTTACTACTTTCTTTTATTAAGTTGTGATCATTAACAGCAGCAGTATTTATTGAAACTTTATCTGCACCAGAAATTAATAGTTTATTTATATCGCTTAAGCTTTTAACCCCTCCTCCAACTGTTAGTGGTACAAAACAATTTTCTGATGTTCTTTTTATTACATCATATATTGTTTCTCTATTTTCATGAGAAGCTGTAATATCTAAAAAACAAATTTCATCTGCACCACTCTTACTATAAATTTTTGCTTGTTCAACTGGATCACCAGCATCTTTTAAATCAACAAAATTAATTCCCTTTACAACTCTTCCATTCTTTACATCTAAGCATGGAATAATTCTATTTTTAAGCATCTTCTAATTCTTTAAGTTCATTAAGTTTTATATCTCCGTCATAAATTGCTTTACCCACTATTACTCCTTCAATATTAAATTTTTTCAACTTTATAATATTTTTTACATCTTGAATTGATGAAATTCCCCCTGAAACTAGAACCGGTGCTGACGAAATTTTTGCAATTTTTACAGTTTCCTCAATATTAGGTTCTGTTTTTGTGCCGTCTCTATCTATGTCTGTGTAAATTAACCTTGAAAAACAATACTTATTTACATTTTTTAAATAATTTTCAGCAGTTTGGCTTGTTGTTTCTTTCCAGCCTGAAACAGAAAGCTTACCCTTTTTAGCATCTAAGCCAAGTGCAATTTTACCTTTAAATTCTTCACAAGCCTCCTTCAAAAAATTAGGATTTTTTACAGCGGCACTACCAAGTATTACTTTTTCAACGCCAATATTCAAATAGGCTTTAATTTTTTCTACCGATCTAATTCCTCCACCAATCTCAACAGAGATATTCAAGTTTTTTACAATATTTTCTATAACATCTAAATTGACTGGTTCTCCTGAAAGTGCCCCATCTAAATCTACAATATGTAAATTTAAAAATCCTGCATCTTTATATTTTGATGCTTGGTCATAAGGTAGTTGTTCATAGATAGTTTGATTATCAAAATTTCCTTTTAATAATCTTACACATTTTTTATCCTTAATATCTATAGCTGGAAATATTTTCATTTTATAATTTTAAAAAATTTTTTATTATTTTTAAACCAACTTTATCGCTTTTTTCAGGATGAAATTGGGTACCAAATAAATTATCACTCTCGATTGATGCAACAATTTCCTCTGAATATTTTGATATACTTGAAATTAATTTCTTGTTATTTGGTGTAAATTTATAACTGTGCACAAAATATACATGTGAGCCTTCTTTAACCTCTTTAAATAATTTACTTTTAAATTTAAATGATAGCTCATTCCATCCAATATGCGGGAGTTTGTATTTATTATTTTGATTATTAATTTTTGTAACACTTCCAGAAATCCATCCTAGTCCTTTGGTTTCACTTTCCTCGAAACCAATATCTCCAAACATTTGCATGCCAACACAGATACCAAATAAAGGTTTTTTTTTAATAATTGCAAAGTCATTTAATGCATCCTTTAAACCTTCAATTTTTAATAGTGAGTGCATACAATTTTTAAAGGAACCTTGACCTGGCAATATCACTTTATCAGAATTAGAAATCTTATTTAAATCTGAAGTAACTTCTATTTTAATTTCAATATTTTGATCAACGCAAGCTGCTTTAAAAGAATTTATTACTGAGCTTATATTGCCAGTTTCATAATCAATGATTGCAATATTCATTGCGATTTTTTATAACGATCCCTTTGTAGAGGGTATTGAACCTTTATTTTTTGGGTCAATTTCTAAGGCTGTTCTTAACGATCTTGCCAAACCTTTAAAACATGACTCAATTATGTGATGACTATTGTCTCCATAAACATTTTCTACGTGTAATGTTATGCCTGCTGCTTGTGAAAAAGCTTGAAACCATTCCTTAAATAATTCTGTATCCATTTCGCCTAATTTCTCAACTTTTAATTTAACTTTCCAAATTAGATATGGCCTATTCGAAACATCAATTGCAACTCTAGTTAATGTTTCGTCCATCGGTATCATTGCGTGAGCGTATCTTTTAATCCCAACAAATTTTTTAGCAGCTTTTTTGAGTGCTTCTCCTATCGCTATACCCGTGTCTTCTGTTGTGTGGTGAAGGTCTATGTGAGTATCTCCCTTAGCCTTTAAATTTATATCAATCAATGAATGCTTAGAAAGCTGTTCTAACATATGATCCAAAAAACCTATTCCAGTATCAATTTTATATTTGCCCTTACCATCAATATTTATCTCTACGCTGATGTTGGTTTCTTTGGTCTTTCTTGAAACTTTTCCTTTTCTTCTCATAATATTTTTATTGATATACTAGGTATATATAGATTGTTTAGCTATATCAATATTACTAATATCCTACTTGAAGAATAATAATTAATATCCATCTATAATTCATGACTACAATAGTGCTTATAAGAAAAAACAATGAAGTAGTAGTTGCGGGAGATGGCCAGGTTAGTATGGGCAATACGGTAATTAAAAGTACGGCTGCTAAAGTTAGAAAAATTGAAAAAAGAAATGTAATAGCTGGATTCGCTGGCTCAACAGCTGATGCATTAACTTTATTTGAAAGGTTAGAAGCAAAATTAGAAAAACACGCTGGCAATCTTCCAAGGGCCGCTGTTGAATTAGCTAAAGATTGGAGAACTGACAAATACTTAAGAAGATTAGAAGCTTTAATGGCTGTAGGGGATAAAGAAAATAGTTTTATTATTTCTGGTACAGGAGATGTTTTGGAACCTGAGGGAAATGCTATAGGAATAGGATCGGGTGGAAACTATGCTCTAGCTGCAGCTAAAGTTTTATTAGACACAGAATTAACAGCGGAAGAAGTTGCAAAAAAAGCTATTCAAGTTGCTTCTGAAATTTGCGTTTTTACCAATAATAATATCAAGATTGAAAAAATTTAATGGAAAAGTCAAACGTTACGCCATTAGTTCCTAAAGAAAAAAATAATGAAGAAAATAGTTCATTGGTTAGTTCTTTATCGCCTAGAGAAATTGTTTCAGAGCTCGACAGATATGTTGTTGGACAACACAAAGCAAAAAAAGCAGTTGCAATTGCTTTACGAAATAGATGGAGAAGACAGGCTTTAAAAGGTGAAATGAAAGATGAAATTTTACCTAAAAATATTTTAATGATTGGGCCAACTGGAGTTGGTAAAACAGAAATTTCAAGAAGATTATCTAAATTAGCAGAAGCCCCTTTCGTAAAAGTTGAAGCTACAAGATTTACTGAAGTTGGTTATGTTGGTAGAGACGTGGAACAAATTATTAGAGATTTATTAGAAATTGCAATCGCAATGGAAAAAGTGAAAAAAAGAAAAAAAGTGAAAACTAAAGCTCAAAAAATGGCCGAGGAAAAGGTTCTTGATGCATTGGTTGGTAATAAAGCAAGTGTTGCAACTAGGGAAAGTTTTAGAAAAAGATTAAAAAATGGTGATTTAGATAATAATGAAATCGAAATAGCTATAAACGAAAATAATCCCTCATCTTCTTTTGAAATTCCGGGAATGCCAGGTGCAAATATAGGAATGATAAATATAGGTGAAATGCTTGGAAAATCTATGGGGACTAAACAAAAAAAAAAGAAAATGACTGTGAAAGAGTCTCATGAAATTTTAGTAAACGAAGAATCTGATAAATTAATTGAGGATGACAAAATCATAAAGTCAGCAAAAAATACTACAGAAAATAATGGTATAGTTTTTTTAGATGAAATAGATAAAATTTCAGGAAGATCTGATCGTACTGGCGGAGATGTTTCAAGGGAGGGTGTTCAGAGAGATTTGTTGCCTCTAATTGAGGGTACCACTGTAAGTACTAAATATGGTCCAATTAAAACAGATCATATTTTATTTATAGCATCAGGAGCTTTTCAACTCGCAAAACCCTCCGACTTGTTACCGGAACTACAAGGAAGATTGCCAATAAGAGTTGAGCTTGAAGCTTTATCAAGCAATGATTTTAAAAAAATCCTTAAAGAGCCAGACTATAGTCTAATTAAACAGTATGTGGCTCTATTGAAGACTGAAAATGTAGAGTTAGAATTTTCTGATGATGGAATAGATGCAATTGCAAATATGGCTTCAGAGGTTAACTCTACAATAGAAAATATTGGTGCAAGAAGGCTTCACACTATTATTGAAAGAATTTTAGATGATGTTAGTTTTACAGCTACAGATAGATCTGGAGAAAAAATTATAATTAATGCTAAATATGTTAAAGAAAATTTAGATGAATTAGTTAAAGACACAGATCTATCTAAATTTATTCTTTAATTTTTTTTTAATCTTAACTTAATACTTTGCATTTTTTAAAATTATTTATTTTTTAATTTTTTTTTAAGATAGATATAAAAAGCACCACCACCACCATCTTCAATTTTAGCATCTGCAATGTTTATAATAATTTTCATCAAATTTGTATTTGATTTTATAAACTCTGGAACAGAATGCTTTAAAATGCTTAGATCATACGAAACATAGGGATTGGAAGCACTATTAGATCTTGTGCCTTTACCAGTGATTACAATAATTCTAGTAACACTTTCTTCGAAACACTTGTTTATAAATTGATCAATAACTTTATTTGCATTTTCTAATGTATGCCCATGAAGATCTATTATCTTTGTTAATTCCAGTCGTTTATTTTTATTTAAAGACAAATCTTTATTTGGTACTTTTTCTTTATTAGATATAAAGCTTTCCCAATCTTTTTTATCTTGATCTGAAATTTTATTACTCAATTATGTAATGGTATCTATTAATAACCAATTAAGGTTTGTTGTTTTTATATTTTTAGCAAATGTCCACGTATCATAAACTTTTTTAATTTTTTCAGAGTCCCCTGATATAATTTTTTTATCCTTGTCTTTTACACAAGTAATAAGTTCACTTACAAAATCAACTGTTACCTCTAAATTATTTTCTACTACCTTATGATTTTTTATTAATGCCGAGTTTATACCTATAAATGTTATTTCTGCAAAATATCCTTTTGAGGCTCTTTCCGAAAGTGCTTCTTTAAACTTACCATAAATTTTTTTACTTAGGAGAGGCTTGCTTGTTGTTAATTTATTGTCACTATCACTAAAATCTGTAATTATTGTTTCATAGGCAATTTGAGCCCCTTTTAAAAAATCTTTCTGTGCTAGTTCGTCAAAACTTTGACTTTTTATTTTTTCTTTTATGATATTTTTTGGAAACTCTTTCTCAAATTCCGCAGATAATTTACCCTCAAAACCTGTTCTTTTTCCTAGTATGCCTCTTAATCTAAGAAAAATAAATCCCGCAATCATTGCTAGAAGTATTATATCTATATATTCAAAACTATGACTCATATTTAAATAATATTTAGTATATTGATTAATTTCAACTAGCAATTTACATTAAGGTCAAATGAATACAATATTGTTGTTAATAATAGGAATTCCAATAATTGAAATTTACTTATTTATTAAAATTGGATCACAAATTGGAGCATTTAATACTATCTCGCTCATATTTATCAGTGCTTTTTTGGGGGTTATTTATGCCCGGTATGAAGGTTTTAATGCACTAAAATCTGGGATGTCTTTATTGCTAAAAAATGAATTACCGGTTTATGAAATAATTTCTGGTGCGGCCCTTGCATTTGCTGCGCTGTTATTAATTTTGCCTGGATTTGCAACTGATATTTTGGGATTATTAATTATTTTTCCACCAACAAGAAAATTATTTTTTAAAAAAATATCAATAAAATACCCAAAAAAGAAACAAGAAAAACAAGATTTTATAAATGGTGAATTTGAAGATATAGATGAGAATGATGAAAGAAAATTTTAAAATAATAGCAGAATTTATAAAAGATATGTCGAGTGAAACATCTGATATACAAACATTTTTGTTTGTTAGGGACAATATTGCAAAATATCAATTAAATATCGATGTTACTTCGAAAGCTATAAAAGATAAAGTTATTGAGGTTAATACAACAATAAAATTTGAAGACAAAAATGAAAAGAAAAAAAAATCACATTTTGAAATAGTGTATGCTTCAATCGTTAAAATAGAAGAAACTATTATTGATAAAAAAATTGTAGAAAAAATTATTTTATGTGAAGTGCAGAAAAAAATTTATCCAAAACTAGAAAAAATTTTTGTCAATCTGTTAAAAGATTCTGGTTTTCCAAATATTTCAATAGAAAAAAAAGTTGATTTTGATAAACTTTATAATGAAAGATTTAATTAAAAAAATTTTTTTTGAGACTATTTTTTAAATAACACTTGTGTAAATGAAGCTCTTCAGAACTCGGTTTAATAATTTCTTTATGATAAAAAATATCACTAGATAAATTTAAATCTTTTTTTTCATCACCTTCATTTTTAAAATCTAAAGTTGGTTCTTTTTGACCCAAAAGATTAATATAAACCTTTGATAATAAATCACAGTCAATTAATGCTGTATGTTTTTTTCTTTTAGAATTATCTATTTTGTATCTCTTACAAAGAGCATCTAAGCTTATTGGAGATCCTGGAAATTTGTCTCTTGCTAAGGTTAGTGTATCAACAACGTTTGTGCTATTAATTTTTTTCCTTCCTAATAATGAAAATTCATTATTTAAATGAGATAGATCAAATTCTGCATTATGAATAACCAATCTTTTATTTTCAATAAAATTTAAAAATTCATCAATTATATCTTTAAATTTTTTTTGGGATGACAAAAATTCATCTGTATACCCATGAACTTCTAAAGCTTTTTCTGAAACTTTTCTTTCAGGATTTAAATAACAATGAAACCTATTTGTTGTTGGAACAAGATTGTCTAACTCTATACATCCAATTTCAACAATTCTGTGGCCCTCTCTGGCCGACAAACCTGTTGTTTCTGTATCTAATACAATTTCTTTCATTGTTTTATAAAATTTCTTCTAAAATATTACTTATACTTCTTTTTATCCCTTTATTAGTAAAATTATTTTTTATAATAAAGTGAGATTTTTTCTTTTTATAAACAAGTGGTAGTTGAATATTTTTAAACTTTTTTAATAAACTCAAGTTAAAATTTTTTCTTTTTTTTAATCTTTTAAAAATTTCTTTTTTTTTTTATTGTACAAATACTAAAATATCTTTTTTTTTATTTTTTTTTTTTTTTAATAAAAGAGGAATATCTAAAACTAAAATTT
>Ga0114997_10001111_pt1 | contig 22537 bp, 15 predicted proteins | sample ArcticOcean_MG_C_2_FD_87045 | JGI IMG/M metagenome (GOLD analysis project Ga0114997, IMG submission 87045) | Marine microbial communities from western Arctic Ocean - ArcticOcean_MG_CB4_136 | ecosystem: Environmental > Aquatic > Marine > Oceanic | place: Arctic Ocean: Canada Basin | collected...
AACAGAAGAAGAAGGAGAAGACGAAGACGAGGAAGAAGTGGTGGTGAAAGTGGTGGTGGTAAAACGTGTGCCCCTAAACCCTCGTTTGCCCCCAAGAAGAGAATACCAAAGGAGACGAATTGGAAAAATGATGCCGCGCTCTGAAGAGGAAGAATCCAACGCACAAAACAACGAGCGCGTGAACAGGAACAACGACACGATCAGGACGACTGGGTTTTTAAACACGCCGCACGAAGGAACGAAACTGGAATTCGCTCGTGGCGAGCAACAGCAACAAAACTTTCTTCTCGCCAGACTTGGTTTTGCGATGCCTCTGTTCTTTACCGCCACGTTACTTTCGTTCGTTTTGTATTGGGGAGCGTTGTTGTTCCCACCGTTCGCGGTGTTTTTTATATGCGCGTTCATCTCCTACGGGTGGTTTAAAGGGATTTTGTATTCGTTTTCGGCGCTGTTTATTGGAGTACCGCGGGCACACTTGTATAAAACCGCGGATTGGAAGCAATTAGGGAACGATAGTCGGAAGAAGAGTCCGTTGTTGGAACGAACGTTGGGCGTTTCCGACGAGGACGGGAAGCCGTTGGGGATGGCGCATCCGAATTCCCTCGGGAGCGTGAAGGAAGATTACGACACGAGCGCGACGATTAGCAAACAGAGACGAAATATGGACGTTCCGACGTGGACGTCGAAGCTAGATAACAAGGAGAAGAGGACTTTGGCAGAGAAGTTCAACGATTTGAGGCACGTCGTCATCGTCCCGACGTACAGGGAACCGTTGAATGTGTTGAGAAAGACGTTGAACACGCTAGTTGCGCAAACGTGCGCAAAGGAGAAAGTTATCGTTGTTATAGCCACGGAAAAGAACGATAAAGAAGCCATAGAGAAAGTAGAGGCGTTAATTGAGGAGTACAGTAAGAATTTGTTGGGCTTATTTTACACCGTGCACGAAAAAATATCCCCGGCGGAGACGGATGGAAAATCCAGTAACGTGGCCTGGTGCGCGAGATGCGTGCAACACACGATCTTGGAAAAATGGAACTGTGTTCCAGAACAGATTCTGGTGACTGTTTGTGATGCGGATACGTACTTTGACGAACAGTTTTGCGAGTGTTTGAGTTACACACACGCGCAGAACATGGAGCCGTATAATTGCACGTATCAATCCGCCGAGAATGAGTTTCCGAATATATGGATGGTTCCGACTTTAGTAAGAGTGAAGGCGGTGGTGGATTCAATCAATATGTTAGGGATGCTGTCCTCTAAATACGCGGTGCCTTACCCGTACGTGTGTTACTCGCAATCGTTGAGGACGATTATGGACGTCAACGGGTGGGACGTAGACGTTGTTCCGGATGATTTCCATCACTTTATGAAATGTTTCTTCAAGAAGGACGGTCATTTCCGACTGGTGCCTATATTCATGCTCACCGGAAATAACGCGCAAGAACATACGAATTGGTTTAGCGCCATGCGATCTCGATATCGTCGCGCCAAACGCGACGCCTGGGGCGCGATTGATTTATCGTACATCTTATCGCAATGGTACCAAAAAAGAAATGTGTTGGACAAACACTGCGCATTCATGCTCTTCGTGGACGTCATCGAACACCACGTTTCTTGGTCGTCGTATTTTTTAACCGTTATGCTCGGGGGGATGATGTCGGCTTGGTTAAATCCAGAGTTGGAGACATATCCGTTTGGGATCGGTATTCGCGCGATGGCGTTAATTGCGTTTGGTCCGATTTTGTTTGCCACGTGGGCCTATATAGTCTGCGACTTTTACGTCCGAATGTTTCTCGTGCAAGATCGAAAGTATTTTGAGGCGAACTCGGCGCCATTGTGGTGGCAAATTACCAGTCAAGTCCAATGGTTGCTCATACCTTTGGCCGATTTTATCTTTGCCGCGGTGGCGGCGTTGGACGCGCAGTTGCACATGGCGTTGTGGCCAAAAATGAGCGGATACCGCGTCTCGAAAACCGTCGATAGAAGTAACTTGGAGTATAAAATTGCACAGAGACACATCATGCCGAATGGAACGTGGCGAAATGAGCCGTTTTTGAACAACGCGAATATCAATACGAATGGAGGCGGAAGTGCCATGAAATCGAGTTCGAGTAATGGATTGTACCACGCGATTGAAAGCGACGGGTCAGATGCGCGAAGTGAAAGAGAAAGAAACCACGGTCGTGGTTTGTAGAATACTGTGTATTATATTAGTTGTAGTCTACTAATAGCTCGTAGGTATCATAGGTACCCGTAGATGAAATAGTTCCTCAAACGATAAGTTCTCTCGATTTCTCGACGTTCGTTTTCGCATACTCGTACATCGGTGTGGAGCCTACCGAGACGTTTCCGGAAAGCGTTGCGAACGTTGGAAGTACGAACGTTTCCGCGAAAAAAACTTGATTTTTCCAATCAACGTGACCGTCCTTCACACCAACCTGCCGTTTTGTATTTCTCCTTTGCTCATCCATAGCCGCGTGAACCCACTTCAAATGTACTTCTCGCGGACGAGCAAAGTGCGCCAAATCTGCCGATTTGAGCACGATCTGAGCAGCGTTTTCAGCCGTATTCTTCTTCAAATTTTCCTCGTGTTTCGATAAATCCGTGCTCAGAATACTCGTCGCCACGACATCTTCGACGAATGCGATTTGAGAAGTCGTTAAACCATCGTCGCTCTGCAACGCGCCTGACCTTCGCAACAACTCCAAAGTGACTTCGCACGAAACCATTTCCGAGAGCGATTGGCCGTTATACCGTCGCTTAATATCTACGCGATCGTTCGCCAACGTCGCGTTATCGCATCCCGGTTGATAACAATCGTGCCCGATTGCTGCGACGAGCAACGAAAACACCGAGAGCGGATCCATGACCGTCTCCTCGGTAATCACGTCCGTCAAAATCGCAAAGGTCGCGTGCACGACTTCACAACCGTGCGCGACATTGTGATACGGCAACGCATCGACACCCACGTACCCATGCTCGATGCTTTGCGCGAATTCGAACAACTTCTCGCGATTGATTAAAGCGAATATTTCCTTCACGTCCTCTCGTTTCCTCTCGCCAACGCCTCCGTTCGCGAAGACATCGAATGCGGCCATAAACAATCGAGCCAAAGGGAACTCTTTATCTTTCGAAGACGCGTACTTAAAAGCATCGAAAGACCAATTCCTGAGCGCTGAAGTCTCCTCCTCGAGCGATTCTTTTTCTTCTTTTATTAAAGAAACATTTTTGTTGTTGTCATCACCGTTCGCATTTATGATCTCATCCACGAACGAGAGAGAAGACGAAGAAGAAAAACAGCCACGAGCGTTGTTGTTGTGCCTGTTCAAACGTTCTTCGACGTTCGTCTTCTCCTCTTCCTTTGCATTCGAAAAGGAGAGCGGTGGAATTTTCTTCTTCGCCCTCTCCAGGGCGTTCACGATCGCGCACAACACGCACATTATTCTGTCGTTGTTAGTTTTATTCTTGTCGTCAAAATAAGCGTTTCGTCGATTAATAAGAAAGAGTGTCCGGGAAATTTTTCAAACTTGGTGGTTATCGTGACAAAAAAGCACCCATCATAATGAGCGCGACGACGAGGAGGCGATCGACGAACAACATCAAAAAAAAGCTGCTCTGCTTCGCGTTCCTCGTGGCGGTTTTCACGCTTTTAGCGAAACTGTCCCGATCGCACGACCATCGCGCGGCGGCGGCGCAATTTCGAGCAGCCGAGGAAGAAACGGGTAAAGATACGAATCATCTGAAGAAAACTTTTAATAACGACGAGGGAGTAGCAGTAGAAGAAGGTAAAGAAGAACAAGTAAAGAAGAGACCACGGATAGAGGACGGAGATAAAATCGGTGGGAAATGCGGTCTGCCGTACGATTTGCACTCCGAATACGCCGGTGCAGTGGTTGGAAAATGGGGAGAGAATAACATCTTGAGCTCCGCGGACGAATGTTGTCGAGCGTGCGAGGCGACCGAGGGGTGCAACGCGTTCGTGTTTTGCAGCGATAGGTCGAACGGATGTTCTGGACGGAAGTTTGGCGAGTGTTGGTTGAAAAAACAAGAGCCAAACGGCGCTCTGCGCGTGAAGATGTCGGAAGGAATGGACGTGCGATGGACGTCTGGAGCGTTGTATACCAACGAAGAGTTCTTCTCCGCGCAAGGCGAGAAGAGGAAAGAAGAGGAGGTGAGGAGGAAACAAAGAATGAAAGCAGGGAACGTGAAGGCGTTCTTTGATGTTTCTATTGGTAGTACCGTTCGCGGTCGCATAGAATTTATATTGTACGCCGAAGACTGTCCAAATCACGTCGACGCGTTTCGAGCGCTTCTCAAAAATCAAGGCCTAAATGACGACGGCTATAAAGGATCCCATTTCTATAGGATTCTCGATAAATTTATAGATCAAACTGGCCCTGTAAAATCAAAAGGCGTGGAAAGGTTCGACGACGACGACTACGGGTTACATAGCTTAAAACACGATCGATTCGGACTCCTCTCGAGTGCAAACTCTGGTCCAAATACAAACACGGGTCACTTTTCAATAGTCGTCGCGCCGGCGCCACATTTGGATACGCACTACACGATTTTTGGGGAAGTAGTATCTGGTGAAGACATCGTGTGGGCCATCAACGCCTTGGACAAATCGAAACCGCAACCGGGCGTGAAAGCTATGATTGAGAACTGCGGCGAGTTGTAAAATATACGCTGTTGTACCGCTATATGTAATAATATACAAACGTCTCTGCTACGGAGATAACGAATCAAACTATATGTGTTGTTGTATGAGCTACTACCTAACTTGTTGTATCTAAAATATCACTTTCATTTACTCGGAACGCAAAACCTCTCCGGAGGAAACCATCGCTGCCCCAACGTCACGTACACCTTCTTATAATCGGGTTTCCGAAACAAATTCCCCCGCTCTAAATTTCTCTTCTTCTTCCCTTCGTAATTCGCGGTGTCCACTTTCAACACCTCAATCCCGTGCACGTCCGTCAAAAACGTCTTAATCTCCGTCTTTGTCACGTTCGGTGTGGTTATAAACGTCGCGACTTCGATGCCTCGCATCCTCGCTTCCTCGGTTGGGGCGACCAAGCGCAAATGGAGATTGGGGAAATGAATCTCTCGTGGTCTCGGGTCTGGATTCGGTAACGTCGGCATGCCTTTTCCTCCTCCTAATCCTCCTCCTTTCTTCCCCAAAAGATTCATCATCTGCGCGCGTTTCGCCAAAGCCCACCATCTGCGGCGATCCGACGCTAATTTTGTCGCTCTCGATGATGAAGACATTATATATAGTACTCTTTTGTGTGTGTGTCCCTCTTGTTTGTGTTGTCACTCTGCTCTCTCTTTTCTCTTCTTCTTTTCCCAAAATTTCCACTTCAATTTTCCAGCAAGAAGACAAAAAAACTCAAGACCCAAAAAAAAAACTCTTCTCTCAAAATCCCACTTAAGCGTCGTCATTAAGTTTACGCGCAAACAGATACTTATTAAACCATGGTCCGAATTTCTGTGCTCAACGACACGTTAAAGGTAGGCGATTACGAATGTTCTTCGCGCGAATTACACGCGACGAGGCGAAAGAAATGGTCGCGTGGCGGTGCCTCGCGCCCGCTTTGTTTCGGCGGTTGATTTTCGCATTTTTTTTGTTTTTTCTCCTCCTTTTGCTCTCCTTTGCTCTCTCTGCGGGAACCGAGAGAGGGGCCGGGGAGGGGGCTTTCTCGAGAGGTTTTCAACGCCTTTGACGAACGACGACTGCGACGTGACGACCGCCTTCAGAGACGCCAGCGTCGAAGGTTGGTTGTCTGACTCTAATCGTCGCCTTCCTCGAGAGAAGGACGGATTGAGAGTCGTTTTGAACTCTCATCAAAGTTTGATGTGTCGTCTCTTTTGCGAGTAAATTTTGTACTCACACAACCGCTCTCTTTTTCTTTATCATCATCACTTCGCAGGCGATGTACAACGCCGAAAAGCGTGGAAAGCGTCAGGTATTAGTCCGCCCGGTGTCCAAGGTGGTCATTAAATTCTTACAAGTCATGCAAAAGCACGGTACGTTACTTTTATTAATGTTCTTTTTGTTTTCGGGGAGGGCGTCGGACCCTAATGGAATTTTTCCCGGATCTCTCGCCCGAGCGCGTGGGTGTTGTTCTTTTCAACGCTCTCTCTTTCTTATCGCCGACGGCGAGAAGAGGAGCGAAGGAGGAGATGGTGTGTGTCGACGGCGTTCACGCGCGCTTTGCCGCGGAAAGAAAAGAGAAAGAGAGAAAAAGAGGGTGAAATGGACGGATCTCTCTCCCCCTGGGCCCTAGTGAGAGAGGACACCACGCGCTTTTCTTCGCGTCTCTATTTTTACCGCGTCGTTCGTCGTTTTAAGAATATTAACATTATTTCCCCTCTCTTCTGTCTTTACGAAATAAACAGGCTACATCAACGAGTTCGAATACATCGACGATCACAGAGCGGGTAAGATTGTCGTCGAGCTGAACGGGAGAATCAACAAGTGCGGCGTCATCTCGCCGAGATATGATTTGTCGCACCACGACATCGAGGAGTGGGTCGGGCGCTTGTTGCCGTCTCGTTTGTTCGGTACCATCGTCATGACGACTTCGTCGGGGATCATGGACCACGAGGAAGCGAGACGCCGCAAGGTTGGGGGCAAGGTGCTCGGGTTTTTCTATTAAATTCGTTCGAAGATTTTAAGAGAGAAAAGAGAGAGAGAGAGAGTTGATGGTGCACCACCGCAGCATAATAATAGAAGAGAGAAAAATTAGCTTCCTTTGTTGTTTTACCAAACAGTATTAGTTTTTATTATATAAAAAATTTAAGAAAAATTTAAGAGTCTTGCAACCATCTCGCGGCATCGATGGCGTAATAGGTCAACGTCAAGTCCGCGCCGGCGCGCTTGATCGCCATCAACGATTCCAAAACCGCCGCTCTTTCGTTCAAGTACCCGGCAGCCGCGGCCGCTTTCAACATGGAGTACTCGCCGGAAACTTGGTACGCCGAAATCGGCAACGTCGTGTTGTCCTTCAACATCTTGATGATGTCCAAATACGCACCAGCTGGCTTCACCATCATAATGTCCGCCCCCTCCGCTTCGTCTAATGCGGATTCTCTCAAGCACTCGCGAACGTTCGCTGGGTCCATTTGGTATTCTGCTTTATCTTTCGGGATCTTCCACCCTTCGCTGCCGGGCGGCGGCGCCGAATCCAAAGCCTCTCTAAACGGTCCGTAATACGCCGAATTATACTTCGCCGTGTACGACATGATGCTCACATGCGTGAAGCCTTCGTCGTCCAACGCTTGTCTGATGGCTCCAACTCTTCCGTCCATCATATCAGACGGCGAGATGACATCCGCGCCGGCTCTCGCTTGCGACACGGCTTGTTGGCACAAATAATACACCGTCTCGTCGTTCAAAATCACCCCATCCGATCGAACCATACCATCGTGCCCCAACGTGTTGTACGGATCCAACGCCACGTCCGTGTACACCTCCAAGTCCGGAAACGTATCCTTCAACAACGAAATCGATCGTTGCGCCAAACCTTGCGGATTAAACGCTTCCTTCCCGCACGGTGTCTTCAAACGATCCGGCGTTTTCGGGAAAACGACGACCTGGTTCACCCCGGCCGCTCTCGCTTCCGCGACTTTCTTAATCATCCCAGTTTTAAACGATAATCGATCCTGACCTGGCATAGAGCCAATCGGAATGTTCTCGTCGCCATCGTCGTGGACGAAAATCGGATAAATGAAGTTATCCGGCGTTAAAATGGTCTCTTGGAACGCTTTGCGAACCGTTTGCGATCGTCTGTTTCTTCTCGGTCGAGAGGCTAAGTCTTGCGGAGGAACGACTGGCATCCCTTCCGGGTTCGTCGGTGGGACCCTGGTCGTCTCCGGTCGGTCCGCCGCCGCGCGTACCGTCATCATCGTCTTTGATGATGACGACAGATGTGACGATTGTTTTTTTTTCATCATCATCGTCGATCTTTTTGACGACAGGGAAGAAGAAGTCGTCGTCGTCGTCGCAGCAGTCGTCGCGGAAGATGCGGAAGAAAAACGCATCATCGTGTGATCCGAAGAACGTGCGTGTGCGCGTGTGTGTGTACTGAGAGAGAGAGAGAGAGAGAGAGAGAGAATACGTTTTTCGCACAAATGACGATGTGTATTAAACACTATCTGAGGAATATCCAAAAGAAAAAGATGGAAAAAAGATGGACAAAAAATCTGACGTTTTTTAAGAACGAGCAAAAAAAGACAAACTTTGGACATCAGAACGAGAGTACGCTTTGTACTCACTCCTACTGCTTTACTTCGAAGACGACGAGTTTTAATAAGCACTACTGCGAAGAACAAGAACACGGCACCAAACGAAGACTGCGAATCAGATATTTTTAAACAATGGGCAAACGCAAATCGAAAGCCCCGCCGCCGAAAAAGGTCCAACCGAAATTGGACACGCAATTCACGTGTCCGTTTTGCAACCACGACAAATCGGTCTCCGCGAAATTGGACTTTCAACAATACAAAGGGTTAGTGGAATGCTCGGTGTGCGGACAAAAATACGCGTGCACGATCGACGATTTATCCGCCGCGATCGACGTGTATTCAGATTGGATCGACGCGTGCGAACGGTTGAACGCACCCGGTGGGGGTGGGGGAGGAGATGAGGAGGAGGAGGAGGAAGAGGAAGAGGAGAAAGCTTTAAGGCGAGCGAAGGACGCGGAGGAGTTGAGAAAGAAGAAACAAAAGACGACGGATGATGGTGGGAAGAGGAAGGACGACGAGTACGAGAAGGATTTTATCGATTCCGAGGAGGACGAGGAGGAAGATGTGGGCGATGATACCAGCGAGAGCGGTTAATAGTGTATCGCGTTGGTATCAGCGTGTTGTGTGTTGTTTTTATTTAAATACTCTATCTACTTTTCGTGTTAGTCATCATATTCAGTTACTACACGCGCGTCGTTTGTCTACTGCTCTGCTCTAAACTATCTCTGCTACTCCTACTGCTATTACTGCTATTACTAGAACCACCATTTTTGTCGCGTATTTTTGCAAAGATGGAACTCTCAGAGTATGGTCTTCTCTCCGGAACCGAGATTCGGCGCTCGATGGACGCTGATAGGAATCGATATCGAGCTCGTTCGCTCTTTTTTCTTCTTACTTTTTTTCTTGAACGTTGTTTTGCTGTTATTATAGTTATTGCTGCTGCCGTAATCGTCTTCGTCGTCGACGCCATCATCGAACGTGGCTATGATTTTCGCCGCGAATCCGACGCTAAACGTCGCGTGCGCCACCGACGGACACGCGTACAGTCTCGGAAACGTCACGTGAATAGGCACGCGAACGTTCTCGCTGACATCGGCACCATCGTCGACGATTTGCGTAAACTGGACCGCAGAAGACTCCGTCGACCTCGTTCCTTCGGCGGAAATAACAGTTTCCACGCGTTCGAGTTCAACTTCGATTTTCTTCAGTTGGTTTTTCCGATTTCGCGGGTGCGAGACGATTTCCACGAATCCTTCGATCGGTTCTTCGATAAAATAAGACGTCTTGGAAAGCTCGCCGCGTATTTCAAACTCTTTCGGGTTTGCATTTCCATCGCTGCTCTCCTCTTCCTTTGATGTGCTCTTTTTCTTCTTCGTGTTCAAATCCTCTTCCGTCTCGTCGAACCTCTCCAACGCGAATTTCCTCGGCATCGACTGCTCCACTCGCTTCACCCCTTCCTCCTCCGCTCTGGACTCGACCAGAAACTCGCACATTCCCGTCGAAATCGACCCTCCGCTGAGTAACGGCCGCATAATTTCCACCTCCACGCCGTACACCACCTGCACGTTTTGCCCGTGAAACGTCTCGCACAACTTGTGCGACCCGCTCCCTCCCGTCACCGCTCGATACCCGTCGTAATACGTGGAACGATGAAACACGGTTGGGCTCAACGCGAACGCGAACGGTATCGCGTGCGTTCCAATCGGTAACTTCCCCGGTGGTTTCAGTTCCAAACACACGTCCATCATTTCAATCGGATCGACCGTCGCGAACAGTTGGTCTAACAGCGAAGAGTCTTTCTCGCTGAGTTGCACGCGAACCGACCCGAGCGCGGATAACGTGATCCCGTTGTGATGCAACGGCGCGTCCTCGCGGTGGACTTTGATTAAAATTTCCCCGCGAACGGTGTCGTTGATTTTGAACACGCAGTCCGTGGACGCGAGGATGATTTCGATGTCCGTCAGGCACGGTTCAAACATTAGTGTTTAACGCTTCTTCATACGTTTTGAAGTGCAGTCGTTTGCGCATTCGGCTGCACTTTTCCCCCCAAATTCTGCACGTTTTAATCTCTCACTCTCCGACGAGGAGTCGACGAGTACTCTTCTCGAAAGAACACGGAGGACGAAAACCGCTTTCAAGGAGGCGTTAAACTGTTCTCTGCGATCGCAGAAGAGCTAAAAAGCGGAAGAGGGAGGCCACGTTTCTTTCGTCACAGATTGGACTAATTTATACATCCACTTTCACCATTGCGACGGAGGAGACATCATCATCGCGAGGAGGAGGAGGAGGAGGAGGAGGAAGAAGAAAACGACAACAGGGAGGACTCAGCCTAGTCGCAGAACTCTCGCTCTTCGTTCTCGTTTTTGCAATCGCGGTTTCCTTTTTTTTTGTCGCGAAAGTCCCCGTCGTCAAGGTTGCGAAAGAAAAGGAGGATAAAGTCAGAGAGAACAACAAGATGGGCGTGGGCGCGGAAAAGCTTCTCACCGAGGAAGGGCTGAAAAAGCGCTCTTTCCACGCGTACTCGGAACGAGACGAGACACCTCTGGAAGAAGCGGTCGAGACGGAATGGTCGGCGGCGCACGAGTTACTCTTTCGATTACCGAAGAAAGGCGACGCGAGTTCGGATTCGTTCATACCGGAGGAGTTGAAAGGCGCGTTGTTTTGCGGACACGTGGTGACGGATTTGGATTCCATAGCCGGGGCGATCGGGGCGGCGGTTTTGCACGGAGGAGTGGCGGCGAGAGCGTCGGAGATTAACAGCGAGACGGAGTTTGCGTTGGAATATTGGAACTGTTCGTTGCCGGAGAAGATTGAGGATTTAATCGAGGAAGAGTCTAAGGTGTGCTTGGTGGATTTTCAACAACAATCGCAGTTGAATCCGGCGATTCCGATGAAGAATATCGTGGGTATCATCGACCATCACGCGTTGCAATCGAACACGATTGTGACGGAGAAGCCGATATTCGTGGACATTCGTCCGTGGGGGTGCATGTCCGCGATTATCGCGCACTCGTTTTTAATGTACAAGAGATATTTACCGAGAAAAATAGGCGGGATGTTGTTGTCGGCGATTTTATCGGACACTTTGAACTTGAAATCGCCGACGACCACGGAGTGGGATCGAAGAATCGTTGCCATGTTAGTGCAATGCATAGGGGTGAAAGATATCAACGAGTTAGCCGCGAAACAATTTCGAGCGAAATCGCACAGTTTGAGCGTAATGAGCGCGTATCAATTAGTTTCCGGGGATATGAAACAGTTCAAGTTTCATTCCGGAGAAGCCGGAGACGAGGAGATTAAAATCGCGTATTCCGTCATCGAAACGACCGACGCGGAAGCGGCGACGAGCAGGTTGATTGAATTGTTACCGGAAATGCGTAAAGTGAAAGAAGAGTTGAAAGTGCACGCGATGTTGTTAGCTATTGTAGATATCGTAAATTTAACGTCCGCGTTAGTTTTGTGCGGACGAACGGAACAGTCGTTGGCGAAAGCCGCGTACGACGGAGCGCTCGTGGACGTGAATACGCATTTGATGGAATTGAAAGGCTTAGTCAGTAGAAAGCAAGATTTTATTCCGCCTTTGACAAAAGCAGTGAAAGACGGGTGGATTGTGCCAAAGTTTGATGGGATGGCTCGATCGGAAAGCAAAATAGACGTGGCTGAAGGAGAAGTGGAGGTTGTATATAGCGAAAACCCACAAGGCGAATTGAGACGCGTCGCGCACAAAGAAGAAGAAGAAGACAACGACGAGGCGTAGTTTTTTGTACAAATATTACTATCTATACAACAAATAAAATTGCTGCTGCTACGTGATTATTGATCGATTTTTTCTTCTCGAAGCAAGGTTGAGGCTGCTCGGCGTTTTTGGAGCGATTTGCGCTCTCGTTGGAGTCGTCGTCGCCATTTTTGTGAACGATTTTCTCCTCGGTCGTTTTTGCCGCGACGACGATGAAGATAGAGGCGACGAGGATGATTGCTTCATTTGTTGCGTGACTACTAACTTCACGTCGTTCGCTCTGCGACCTCTTTTTAAAGCGCACAATTTCTCAGCCGCAGCTTTGAGGACTTTGTGTTCTGAAACTTTTTCTTCTTTTCGAACGCCGTCTTTCTCGCTTTCGACGGTTTCGAGAATACCGGTCAAAACGCGACGCAATTCGCGCAAACTTTCGTTTCCGCGCGTTCTTAAGACGTCACCGAGAACTTTTTCTGGCGCGACGCGCTCGAGCGTATCGTGGAGGATGCGTTCGACGTGTTCGCGGAGCGTCTGATCGACGAATTGACCCGAGGAACCGTACGTTATTCGAGCAGAAATGACGCAATCCAACAAGCGATGCCACATCGCTTCACTCTCGATGAACTTATACGTGTCGCAACGGAAACATAACTGGGTAGCCGCATCGAGAGATTCTGAACTTTCCATTGCGAAACCGCGAGAGACGTCTTTTGACATTTTATTAACCGTCGAGGACGTTGGATTATTGCGTAAATTCGACAACGCTTCCACGTTTTGCTCGTATTTTTGAACGTGTAAATCCAACGCGTCGCGAACGCGTCCCATTTTTTCCAAAATGTGCGCCGACGCATCCACCACGCCGTAATTTTGACACTGTTCCAAACACGCGTCTAACCGATACCCACCCGAGCGCGATTTTAAAAACGGTAAAACGTTCGACGGCTCGAATTGACACATCAACTTGACGTACAGCTCGCTCATCTCTTCCGTCACCTTGACGCCAGATCTTTCAATCAAACGCGCGAGCGTTTGGTGGTCGTCGTTCTCACCGCGCGTGGTGGCTTCTAAGAGACCTTCTCTTCCCGTGGCGCTTTTGCCGGCTAAAACTTCGCGCAGGTACCAAAACTGAAACAAAGGATTTGAAGAAAGCGCGTTCAAAACAGCTTCTTGCTGATCCGGGAAATGCGCGACGCCTAATCGAGCGACGATACCGGCGTTAACTTCTGCAATTTTCGGCGCCGAATGCAAGAGCGATCTCTTAAAGGCTTCTCTTGCTTCGCCTGCTGGGAGCGCTCGAGCGCGACCGACTGCCGGACCAGCGTCGTTTTCGTTGGCTGCCTCAACACCCGCCGGCGCACAACCGAGTAAAACGTCCGCAAAGTATCCGGCTGAACTTGGACGGATCAAAACGTCTTTCGCGGCTAAAGTTTCCAATGCGGCGCCGTAGTCGCCCTCGGCGAGATGTAATACGGTCATAGCTTGCGCAAAATTTGCATCAGAGAGCAATGTGAACACTTTTGACTGCGCGTATTTCGCGACGGCAGCGCTCGTATCGTTCGCGCCGCCATGTCGCCGAGTCAAATCGTCGACGGTTTGTGCGACGATGATACACGCGGCGTCTGATCGCTCGCGTAACGATTTTACGGGTCCAACCGTGAGCGCTTCGAGTAGCGCGAATTCCCGATCGCGATCGACCGAGACGCGTCCGGTGCCAACCAACGCAGCCGCAAACGTCAGCAGACTGTTTTTAATTTCTAAAAGCCTTACGTTGAGTATTTCCTCCGCCGTAAACGTTGTTTCTTCCTCGATAGATTCCGCCGCAAACAATGCCGCGTCGCATACTACCTGTGCTGCCATTCGATCTGTCGTTCTGTTGAGGTCATTCGCGTTTTCTTCAAAAAGCTCGCGCTCGGATGCGTCCCACGAATCAAGCGCATCTTTGAGAAACGCCGTCGTCGCCGCCGGTTCGACCGAGAACAAAAACAATAATCGGTCCGGCGCGTCTGGGGTATCGAATACTTCCCTAATTTGGGACGACGTTAGTAGTGCATCCACTGGAGAAACGTTTTGTGCATCACTGTTCTTAAAACGCTTCTTTCGCAACGAATCAACGCCGCGCCAAAACTGTCGGAACGCGTTTGCATTTGATGTTTGCTCGGCGTTGTCTTTTCCTTTCGCGACTTCGGCCGCCGTTTCGCGAACGCTTTTATCCGCGTCCTGAGAAAGAAAGAACCGCATCAAATCGAATCGCGCCTTTTCGGCGCGTCTAGCTACGTGGACTGGATCATCCAGCTCATTTTGCTTGCGAACTTTCATATCTTCGGGAAATCTCGGCGGAAACAATCGTCCGGCGATGCTCTCTCTGGCAAAGAGCAAAAGTCTTCGGGCAGACTTTCTCGAAACTTCAAAGTATGCATCGTCTTTTTTATCCTGAGAACTATCACGCATCGTCGAGACGTCGTCGTTACATTTCACCACGACGTCTTTCACCCTTTTCACCGCGTCTTCGAACATCGCAAAGGCTGGACTCGAAAAATCTTCAAACGCTCTCACGAAAACGCTCGCGTGCGCGGCAAACATTCCGTGCGTCTCACACAATCTCGCCACTTGATTTACGTCCAAACTCGTCACGTCCATGCGTAATACGCACTTTTCGATGATACCATGTTCACCTTTGGACGCGAAATGAGTGACTAAAGACTGCATAACTTCTGGTGGTAAGCTTTGTAACTCGCCGTTGATGATATGCGGAACGATACGCTCTATGAAAGCCTCCTTCCCGTGCGTTGCTTCCATCAAAGGATCGTAAATAGACTGGTCGTACATTTTGTCGAGCGAATCGACGGCTAAGCAAACCGCTAACGTTGCGCGCGCGACGGATTCAGCGTGCACGTGCGCCTGGTCGTCTTCGCCTGAGGTTGCCTGCACAACCATCATGGCGTCTTGAAGAAACTGTGGCAAGAGTTTCAGACACACCTCCCGTGCCGCTTCCCTTTCGGATTTCACGGCCGTCTGCGGCAGTTGAGATTCATTTATGATGCGAGCTCGCGCATCCGACGGTATTCCGGCCAAATAAGGCGCAAAAGATGTCGTCGATTTCTTCACGGCTTTCTTAGTGTCGTTGACGACGAAAACATCGTCGACATCTTCGTCTCGAAGAAAGCTTTGTTTGTACGCCGCCACCGCCACTGCAAAAGCACCACCCCAGTCGCTAAGTTTACGATGCGCATTCGCGCGCTCTCGCCACCCGAGAATTTTACACACTCGAATAGACGCGGCGGATAAAATAACCGCACCCGCTCCCCGATTCGCGCACGAACCGTGACTGCTCCAAACGACGTGCTCGGAAGAGGGAGGTTGTTTCGGAGCGTCCCGAGACGGTGCCGGTAATGAAGTTGCGGTCGGATGCGCATCCAACGCGACGCGCTCTAAAAGTTTACCGTAGCTGCTTTTCGCATCAAACGCGAGCAACGTAGCGACCCGTTGTCCGCAAATGACGCCTAACACTTCGTCGCCGAACCACATCAAACCACATCCGTCTGAGTCTTTAACAACATTTTCCGGTAGCTGCCACTCTCGCCGGAGTTTAGGTACGCATCTTCCACCAGATTGCCCTTTGGGTGATTTTGAACTCGCCGCTGCCGAACTTTCTTTCTTTTCCATTTTCTGTTTTTGAATCTCGCAATTGACTTTGAGCACGTTTTCCGGAGATAAAATACCTAACTCCCAAATCGTGACCCGATTGCCCCAAACGACCGCAAGTTCTCTCGTTTCCATATCACCCTCGTTGCTACTGCTTTTACTACTGTTGCTACTGTTTGCACTAACGCTACTCTTTACATTTTTGTACGAGACGACTTTTGGTCGAAACCTCGCGTAGGGGACTTTGGACGCGTCCACATCTTTCGGTCTTGGAATCTTCGCAACAACCTCGGCGTCCGGATATAAGCGCATTACTAAACACGCACTCGCAGTGGTTAAACACACCAAACCGGATGCGTTTGCCGCGCTCGTGCTGGTTTTACCGTTGAACTCGGAAAGTAAATTCGAAACGCCGGAAATGCTTTCAGTCGCGCCGCCGCCACCCGCCGAATCCATCGCGATCGTAGAATCTAAAAGCGCCGAGTTGTTCATATCCGCTTCTTTATCCAATTGCTCCTTCAATTTTTCGTCGCCCCAAAACCATGGCACGGTCCCGGGAACGGGAGGTTTTACCGCGTAGCTTTTCGCCGGAAGCGCGTCGCCTCCAATGACAAACGTCTTTTCCCCTAATGAAGTCGTTTTGTTCCGTAAGAGCGGACCGAACCAAGAAAACTCGTGTCGCAAAACCTGCCCAGACTTTAACGCAGCAATGACTTCGCACTGCGAACTTGCATTCGGAATTTGACTCATCGCTACGATTGCAACGACCATGGACGCATCTGATGATGCCATATTTTGCGTCGTCGGCGGCGGCGCCTTCACTCGTTTCAACTGCGAACACCTCTTCACGTCCCACAACGCTATGGACGCGTCGTCGTGCCCGGAAACCAACCACTCGCCGCCGTTTGCAAAAGTCAAAGCGGTCACTCTTAAGAAAGAACCATTATCACTACCGTTCGATGCTAACACTTTTCCCTCCCCTTCTTCTCTCTGAATCGCCGGTATCGTTCGCATCGTCGTCGTATTATACTCCTTCTTCTCCTCCTTCCCTTCCGCGTGTTGCGCTCTCGTCAACCGTATCGTACCGTCCGCGAATCCAACCGCAATCACCCCTAACGGCCCCATCGCCACGCACGTCCCTCTCTCCGACTCATCGTTCGCGATGATTTCTTGCATCTGAGAATGTCTCTTCGAGCTGATGATTTCCACAGCTTCAAATGTATCATCTCGTCGTCGTCGTTGTTCGACGTTCGAGGAGGAGGAGACTTTAGGCAGAGAAGAGGCAGTCGAAGCAAAGTGGTTTTGAAACGGTCGCAACGCAGTCGCGAGTTCATCAGCTTCTTCGTCTTCTTCTTTGCTGCCGCTGCTTCGCTTCCAGAAGGCGTCGTTAAAAGAACTCTCCTGTCTCTCCTTCTCTTCTCTCAAAGCAATCTCCATCGCGTCTTGGTCTTCTTTCATCTCTCTCGGAATCGTTACAACACCGGTGTTTTCCAATCTCAAATTCAGCGCTGATGAATACGTATTTATGCCCTCTTCATCTCTCTCTTTCCACTTGGCTTATTTGACGTGTGTGTTGTGTGTGTGTATAAAACAAACACTACTGTAAAGCTTTTTTCTCTTCGAAAGGAAGAAAGGAAGAACTTTAAAGCGCGTTTAGTATTGTAACGTCGTCTGTGTGTTCAAAGGCAACTTGGATGATGATGTAAGGGAAATGTCTGCACATTGTAATCTCTCTCGTCTTTCGCGAATAAAAGCACATGTCCGAGAGCGCTTTGGACGAGGAGGAGGAAGGAGCAAAAGTCGATTTTGAAGAAGGGAAGGGTGGGGCGTTTGATTTTTTCTTCGGAAATATCCGGGAGAGTGTAACGACGAGAGGAGGAGGAGGGCAAAACAACAACGTGATGTCGAACGCAAAGGGGACGAACGAGAATAACAACAACGGGAGTTCTCTTCCTCGAGGATCTTCTGATGATCTTTCGAACAACAACAGCAGTGGTAATAATAATAACAACAGTAACGCGGAAAAGGCGTTTCGGAGACGCGGGAACGCCGCGACGATGATGACGACGTTTGGAGGAGAAGGATCGAATTCGTCAAAGTTTGGGTACGAGGAAGAGTTGTTCGGGACGACGAGCGCGGGTTCGCCGACGAAACATTTTGGACATCCTGACGGGAATACGACGAATGCTACTAATGACAACCACTATAACGCGTCTGGTTCTAATTCGACGCCGTCCACGCCGAATGGTGGTGGTTTTGCGAACAACAACAACAACAGAACGAATTCTGTGAACCAAGCGACGGTGAACTTAATCAACGGCATTTTAGGCACCGGAGCGTTGGGTTTACCGTACTGTTTCAAATTGACCGGGGTGTTTTTGACGACGATGTTGATTGTCGTCTCGGCGTGCTCGACGATGTTTATCACGCAGTGTTTGTTGTTTTCGAGCGCGGTGACGGACGCGTGGAGTTACGAAGAAGTCGCGTTTAGAACGTTAGGGAATAGAGGGAAAATATTAGTGAGAATTTGCGTGGTGGCGTTGTTGATGGGGTGTTCGGTGGCGTACGTGAATATAGTTTCGGATATCTTTTCCGGCGTGGCTGGGACGATTGTGCCGGCGGGCGCCGAGCCGAGTCGAGGGGAGACCATGGTTGCGGTGGTATGTTTTGGGTTTGTGCCGATAGGGACGATGATTAGATCGGCGAAAGCGTTGAGCAGCACGTCTGCGTTTGGGATTTTTATCGCGTGGATGTTTACTTTGTCCGTCGCGGTGGTGTATTTTTTTAAGAGTTCAGTTTATCCGGATTTGTACGCCGAACACGAGTTGGCTGGGAATAACGCGGTGCAGACGTGGAATAGTGAGAAGATTATGATTGTGTTACCGGTGTTGTCGTTTGGTTTCGCGGCGTCGCCGATTATGTATCCAGTGGTTCAAACGTTGAAAGATCCGACGAATAACAGAGTGTTATCGGTGGCGAATAAGAGCATATGGATTTCCGGGATCGCGTATTTTTTCATCGGTTTGATGGGGTACTTGACGTTTCAAGATAGCGCGAGCGGGGACGTGTTGCGAAACTTTGGAGCGGAGAAAGGCTCGTGGGGGGTGTTGATGCGAACGATGAAGTTGTTGTATTGCGTGTCGATGGCGACGTGCGTTCCGGTCGTATTTATCACGTTGAGAGAGACGTTAACGCCGGTCGTGCTGCGAGTGTGTCAGTCGCCGGAATCTCAAAAAGAAATGTCCAGAGGGCAAGATATAGGTTTAAATGCCGTTTTGTTTGGTTCATCGTTGGCAATGGCGTTTTATATTCCCAACGTGGAGTTTGTGTTTGGTTTAGTCGGCGCGACGTCATGTTCGACGCTGATTTTCACTGCGCCGAGTTTGATTTTCTTATCCGCCACGAGCGATAGTTCAGGAAGTTACGCCAAAGCCTCAAGCAAAGTCAGCTCGTTCGGTTGGATCACTACGCTTGGGTTGACAACATCTAGACAAATAGCGAGACTCTTTTGCGCGTTTGGCGTGTATTTGTTGGTGAAATCGACCGAACACACCATTCGCGCCGTCCACGAAGAGCAAACGTTGGTTGATTTAGTGTCCTCGTTGCATGCGGCGGAAGCGAAGGCTTCCGAAGCCGCGGTGATGTACGAGAAAGTGTACGAAGCGGCAGATAAGTTTCAACGAGTTGAAAAAGCCGAGAGTGAGTTGTCGATTGCGCAGACAGAGTCGGAAAAAACGATGCAAATAGTGAAAGACGCCGTCGCATCGTTGGAAAAGCTGAGCTCAAAAAGTGACGGAGGTAGCAGCAGTTCGGATTTTAAGAACATTTTTTTTGGAGATTCAGACGACGACGCGCACGGGGAAGTCTTGAAGAAATCCATCGAAGAAGTTTCGGAAATGTCGAAATCATTTGGAAACGTTACCATCGGTTCGTTGATTGAAGCCGAGGCGACGTTGGAGGAACTTTCCGATGAAATCAGCGACGAGAAGAACGAAATAGAGAAAGAAAAAGACAAGGAACAAGAACGACGCGACAAAGACGCGGCGTTGATTGCAGAAGCGACTGGAACAGTGGTTGATTTCGATTCAATTAAGGAGTCGTCTTCGAAAAATAGCGAGAGCGGCAAAGACGGTGAAAACGAAACGAAACAGGTAGAAAAAGAAGAGAAGGAGGTTGAAAAACTCGTCGCCGACGAATCTGAAACCGTCAAACGCGTGTTTGAAACGCAATCTGCGTTGTCGGTATTACACGATGTCGCCACGGAAGTTATCGGCGCCATGGACGTCTCGCACGCCGGGGTTTCCTCGGCGTCCGCGCGAGCGCAGAGTCGACTTCACGAGGTTCAAAACGTTTTAAACACTACGCAGATGACCGCGGAAGTTATCAGCAAAACGTTGGCAGATTTGAAAGAAGCGAAGGAGACGCAGTCGGAGAACGTTTTGAAAGCAGTTATGAAAGCGATTGAAAACTCTGGACGTAACGACGAGGAAGGTAAAGATTTGATGGAAGCGTTGGCGCAAATCGAAAACGAAGCGCGCGAGTTGGCCGAGAGAAGGAAAGAGGACGAGGACGAAGACAAAGGATCGGTTCCGGGAGAGGAGACGAAACAAAAGAAGGACATAGATAGTTCTGATTCGGCTGGAGATGGAATCAGCGACGAAACCGTCGCGAAGCTCTTAGACGCGACGAAAACCGCCGCCGAGAAAATGGTCGTCACGGAAGTCGAAGACATCATGAAGAAAACGAGTAAAGTGAAACCAGAAGTCGTCGATCGAGCGGCGGAAATCGCGAGACAACTTCGTCCAAAAGCAGTCGAAGAATCTTCAGAAAAACCGTCCATCAACTCTTTATTTGATATTTCAAACCAGAAGGACAAAACTACTTCGGGTGGCGACGCCAGTCAAGGCGGTGGTGGAGGAGAAGCCGGTAACGAAGGCGCGAGTTTGGACGCGGGAAACACCACCACCGCCGCACACGCGAGAGCATTACCCGACCTCACCTACGAAGAGCGCAAGAAAGAGTGGAAAATCAAACCTCTGCTCGACAGTGAATTCTTCGAACGCGCCGGGAAATCTAAAGCAAACAACAACAAAGAAGAAGAAGCCGAAGAGTTAGCCGCCGCGGTCGAAGCGAGCGAGGAAGCGAAAGATAGCGACGACGGCGATTTGAACTGGGACAGCTCGTTTTCCAAGCGCGTCAGGAGTAGCAGTGGCAGTAACAGTAGCAATGAAGGAGACGCGTTGTTCGAAAAGAATTTTTAGTTGATGTAGTCACGTTTTAGTATTATGATTCTCGCGCGGTATATGTTTCTCGTCTCTGAGCCTCTCGATGCCTCCCGAATACATGCCAAAGACTATGGGGAAAAGACCGCACAAGACACCATTATAAAAGCACACGCATTCTCGCAGCCCGGAGAAAAGAAATACATACCATGTTGAGAAGAACGCTCGAAAACGTTTTGCGGCGCGCCTCCTCGTTCAGCGCGACGATGTCTGCGAGCCCGTCGTGCGCTTTGTCGTCGTTTACGTCGCCGATGGTATCAACACCACTTTGCGGTTTTAGGGGAAGATTCGAGCGGCGTTTTGCATCATCGTCGTCGATCGTGCGCGCTCCCCGACCGCCGACGATGATAAAAGCACCGTCACCACCACCATTAACAGCAGCAGCAGCGACACACCGCGGGTACGCCACCTCCCAGAAAGTCAAAATGTCCAAAACGCGCACGAAAATAAAAGGCTACAGCTCGTGGAAAGGCCGGTTTTCCGTCACCGCGTCGGGTTTGTTCCGAAGGAAACAAAAAGGGAAAAGACACATGGGTTTTAGCAAGACGCCGAAGCAGCGGCGACAACTGAGAGGGACAAAGTTAGTAGATAAGACGTTGGAACGACCGATGAGGAAACTTGGATTTAGTATGGTTTAGTTTGATGACGATCGTCGTCGTCGTCGTCGTCGCGTATAGTATTTCATGTTATTAGATTTTTAGAATTTACTCTTTTACAACTACTCACTTGAGGCTCTTTCTCTTTCTCTTCTTCTTTGCCTGCAACGACTTCGTTTGTTGCATGAACAAGGTCAAACCCGGAGGGACTCGACCGACGTCTAAGTTCGCCGATCCCGATTTTAAAACTGACATTCCGTCTTCGCTGAGTTTTTTCAAAGTCGCTTTGTAATCGAGGCCGACGACTGCTTTGGCGTTGAATAAAGCTGCTTCGCAAGTCAAAGCGGCGTCCTTGGAAAGTTTGAATGTACTTTGGAGGTAGGAGAGGACTTTCATGCGGACGGAGGAGTGGTCGGGTTCTTTCGGAACGATGGAATGCATCGCGGCGGTTTTTCTCTTCGCTTCCTCGAGAATTTTCGACGCGCCGGGGGCGGCTTTTTTGTAAATATCTGCGAGTGGTCCCGGGAGGTTAGGCTCGACTTTAATACCTCCGGGTAAAATCTTTGGTGGCGGCATTCCTCCTCGTGGTTTTTGCTCCTCTTTTTCTACTTTTTTCTTCTCTTCGTCTTCTCTCTTAGCTGCGTTCTTTTCGTTCTCCTCACTGGCTTTGGATTCTTTCTTGACATCGAGGGGATTTTCTTCTTCTTCTCCAGCTTTTGTTTCCTCGCCTTTCTTTTCGGTGTGCACATCCAACGGCGATTCCGTCGCCGGGCCTTCGTGTTTATGTTGTTGTTGTTGTTGCATCAAATGCGCCGTATTTCTCACCAAATCAATCCACTCGTTCATAATCGACATGCATATATCGCTCGCCTCTTTCATCCCTTCGTCTTTACTCTTGGCCCAATTCTTCACGGTTTTCGTAATCATCGTCTGCTCCAACATCTGCGCGTTCACGGTTTGCGCAGCCACCTTCCTCGCCGTCTGCTTCATCCTCCTAGCCACGCGATTCAAATGCGACCCAGAAAACTCCGCCT
>Ga0114997_10001119_pt1 | contig 22434 bp, 12 predicted proteins | sample ArcticOcean_MG_C_2_FD_87045 | JGI IMG/M metagenome (GOLD analysis project Ga0114997, IMG submission 87045) | Marine microbial communities from western Arctic Ocean - ArcticOcean_MG_CB4_136 | ecosystem: Environmental > Aquatic > Marine > Oceanic | place: Arctic Ocean: Canada Basin | collected...
AAAAGCAGTTTCCTCTTCTCGCATCTGATGATTTTGCTCCATCACGACATCGTCGTCACACGGCACGCACAGAATCCTCCGCAATTGCTCTACGTCGTCGCCTTCTCCCTCTTCGTCTTCTTCGTCGTCGTCTCCCTCTTCTTCTTCTTCTTCTTTTTGTATCTGATGATTTGCCTCGAGATCATCCTCCTCATCCTCCTCAGGAATCCTCGAACACAACACCAAAGGTTCTTCTTTCTCACATACCTTCAAAACCGTCCTCGCGTTCACCGCGCGTTTAGGATGTGGATTCTTTCGCCTCATGATTACTTGTTGTTCGTTGAGTGTCGCAGAGAGGTTCTTGCGAAAGCGTATAGTATTACTATTAGTATTATATAGTCTTGGAAAAAAAAATGAGACGTTTTGCGGAAAAGAAGAGAAGACTTTTTGAACGAAAACCTTCCCCAGAGACGGCAAAACGAATATAACGAATAAGAAGAACGTAAGAATAAGAACAAGAGTAGCACAGTGGACTCTCTCGCGTGTTTCTCGTTTTGGCTTCTTCTTTGGCTTCTTCTCGTTGTCGTTGAGAGTGTTTGTTGTCGTTGTCTCTTCGAAAGCATCATCGCGTCGTCGAATCGTTTCATCTCATCTCACTGCGCGCAAATCATCATCCTGAGGAGGAGGAAACGACACGAACGACGAAGGGATGAACAACAACAAAATGAAAACGCTGAAACTCAAAGCAACGACGAAAGTGAAAGAGTTTATCCACACGGCGCAAGCGAAACGGGAACAAGTGGAACGCGAACTTTCTCTTGATGGTGGTCTCACGGACGGGAAGCACTCGTTCGCGTTCAAGTGCGTTCGTTTGTGCGAACTCGTCACGTTGGTGAGAAACGCGAAAACGAAAGCAGAGGAGAGATGTATAGTGGCGAAAGAATCCGCGGCGATACGAGACGCGTTCGCGGACGCGAGACTGTCTGGAGTGTTTCGACACAGGAACGTGGCGAAGTTGTTGTTCGCGCACGCGCTCGGGTACCCGACGCACTTCGGGCAGATGGAGTGCGTGCAGATGACGGCGATGCCGGATTATGCGAATAAACGGTTGGGGTATTTAGGATTGATGGTGTTAATGGACGAACGCTCGGAAGTGACGATGTTGATCACCAACAGCGTGAAGAGCGATTTGATGAGTAAGAATGTGTACGTGGTTGGGTTAGGGTTGTGCGCGTTGGGGAACATATGCACCGGCGAGATGGCTCGAGACGTGAGCGAGGAGGTGAGGAAGTTGATGCTGTCCAAGAATAGCTACGTGAGGAAGAAGGCGGCGCTGTGCGCGATTCGAGTGGCGAAGAAAGTGCCCGAGTTGGCGGAGAGTTTTCTAGATCCGTGCGAGAGGTTGTTGAACGACAGACATCACGGAGTTTTGTTAGCCGCGGTGACGTTAGCGTATAGGTTGTGCGAAGGACCGTCGGACGTTTTTGAGGATACCGAGGACGTGAGGAAAGCGGACGAGATTGACGGCGAGTTTGACGAAGACGCCGCGGATCGAGCAACCGAACGATTGAGAAAGAAAGTTGGTTCGTTGTGTAAAGTTTTGAAAGCGTTGAATTCACAGCAGACGAAGAAAAAGAGCGTCGGTTCCTCGAGCGCGAATACTACTAATAATAATAATAGTAATAATCAACAAAGCGAACACGACGTCGGAGGTCACTCGGATCCGTTTTTACAGGTGCACATTTTAAAACTTCTGAAAGTATTAGGCCGAGGTTGTAGCGAGACGTCGGACGAAATGTCAGACACCTTAGCGCACGTGGCTTCCAACACGGAGTTTTCGAGCAAAAATTTTGCCGGCGCTTCGATCTTGTTGGAATGCGTCGAGTGCATCGTAGAAACGGAATCGGTTGGTGGATTAAGAGTGTTAGCGGTGAATATTCTCGGGAAGTTTTTAGCGAGTAAAGAAAACAACGCAAAGTATGTCGCGTTGACGGCGTTATCGTCCGTGGTTAAAATTGATCAAGGCGCGGTGCAGAGACATCGAAAAACTATAGTTGAGTGCGTGAAGGATTCCGACGTGAGCATTCGGAAATCGGCGTTAAACTTAGTGTATAATTTAGTTAACGCGAGTAACGTTCGAACGTTAGTGCCGGAACTTTTAGAGTACCTGAAAGTTGCGGACAAAGAGTTCAAACGTGATTTAACGAAACGCATCGTAACGCTTATAGGAGAAAATGCGCCCGATGATCGTTGGCGATGCGAAATGACCGTGGAGACGTTTCGTCAAGCGGGAGAATACGTGGACGATGTGGACCAAAGAACTTTTTGCGGCGTCGTGTCGCGAGGAGACGAAAAGTTGCAAGCCTTGATTGGCCGGAGCATGTTCAAAGCGTGCGTAGATTTAGGAGAGAACGCAACGCAGCAGTTGAAATCGACGACGTGTTGGGTGTGTGGCGAGTTTGCGGATTGCATAGCGCACGTGCCGACGTTGGAAAACGAGGAGAAGAATACCGTGACGATTCAAGATATTGCTGCGTTGTTGAAAGTATTTTTGAAAGACGCGAAAGAGAGTGAAATTACGAAACAATACGCGTTGACGGCAATGACAAAAGTAACGGCGAGAGATCAATCGCAAGCTGCGCAAGCGATTGACGTGATGAAGCCGTTACAAGCATCCGTTGACTTGGAATTGCAAGCCAGGGCGTGCGAATATTCGCACATCATTGAAGCCGGGTCGGAGGTGTTGACGACGGTGATGGAACGCGTGCCGCCGCCGGAAGCGCCGAAATTCGTCGAGTTGGGGAAAAAGAAACGACGAAAATCGTTAGCTATCAGTAACGCTCGAGCGGTTGGTGAGGAGAACACGAGCGAAAGCGCCGCGTTAGGAGACTTGCTCGATTTTGGCGGTGAAAGTGATGCGGTGCAAACGAGTACTACAGTCGCAAACTCGCCGGCGGCGGCGTCAAAGGTGGTGGTCGCCGCGGCGAATGTGTTGGACGATCTCTTCGCTGACATCGAATCTGTGCCTGCATATGCGCCAGTTGCGCCTCCTTCTCCTTCACATGTGACTGCGCAAGTTGTATCGAAGCAACCACCGGAAATTCATCACTCTCCGCAAGTCTCTTTGGATGATTTATTAGGAGGCGATGTTTCCATTTCCTCCGCTCCGGCATCTGCGTCGAAACCGCCGCAATCGAACAGTACTGATCCTCTCGCAGATTTATTCGGCGACGCATCTTCGACGCCTGTTCAATTGAATTCAAATCTTGGACCGATGGCAGCGTCAGTGGCAACGCCGTCATCTGCGACTGGCTTACTAGACGCGTTTGACGCCTCAACTCCGGCGAGTGCGGCACCGGCGAGTACCGCCGCAAAAGCTTCGGCGTCGCCTTTGGACGATATGCTCAGTGGTTTGAGTATGGACGCGCTACCTGCTCCTTCGCCACAACCTCCAAAGCCAAAGTCACCGACGACTTGTGTGTTCACCGCGCACAACTCGCAACCTTTGACAATCGTCTTTGAATGTACTAAAGACTCCGTCGATTCGAAGAAAACAACCATTCTCGCAAAGGTGACATCCGTGAGTCCGGTTTCGAACGTCGCGTTACAATCAGCCGTGCCAAAGTCCATGACCGTAGTTTTAGAACACGCTTCTGGAAGTGCGCTGAAGGGCAGCGGTGAAAGCGAGGTACTCACACAAATTATGCGCGTCGAAAACTCCATGCACGGTGAGAAAGCGTTGGCGATGAAACTGCGCGTTTCGTACGTGGACGACGCATCGGGAGCAGAAAAAGTGGAAATGGTCACGGTAGCCGGTTTCCCGTCGAAATTCTAGTAAGTTTAGTCTCTCCAGCAGAGTGAAAATACATTTGATACACACAAAATACATGATAATAAAATACATACTAATCAATGTCTGTTCTACATCTAGTACATCTACTTTTCGTTTGCGAAATCTGCGACGCGATTTGAGCTTTCAAACACGGTAAATTCGCGCAAATCAATGAGTGCTTTTATATCGCCGTCTTCGCTGAATATCACACCAATCTCACACTCGGCTTGTTTAAATCTGTTCATATTCGTCTCCATCGTTTCCTCGGCGGATAGAATACACCCGATTGGTTCCATGACATCTTTTGCTTTCATCTCGACGTCATAGTACCAGTCTTTGTTCCCGTCGACCGCGTTCGCGAGCGCTACGACGGAGATGACACCGATTGGAGTTTTATACGCGGCGCTCTCCTCGATGAATTCATCGTACACTATAGCGTGCGAAGTCGTCGCTAACGATCCAACATGCCTCTCTTCCATCATTTTTTTAGCGACGTCTTTCAGTTTTGCATCTTTGTATACTTTCGCGCACGTTTTCGAAACGTCCACCAACGCGGCGCTTTCGTGTAAAACTTTCGCAGCGGCAGATCTTCGTGTCGTCGAAGTCGTCGTCGTTTCCGTTTCCGTTCCTTCAAAACCAACTCGAGCGAAGTTATCGTAAATCGACGTCGCCGATTTTGATTCTCGATCGTCAATCTTGGCGAATTCATCGAACGATGCGTTCGCGAACCCGTCGCCGGAATCCATGGACGCTTCTTCAAAAATTAAACCCGCGGTTTGTTGCGTGTCGAACCAAGCGTCGGCGGATTTCACCGCCCAGCTCGCCACACCAACTGTTCCCATGAGCGGTAAAATAGTTTTCGCGTTACCGGTCAACTCAAACAACAACAAAATTGCCGTCAAAGGCACGCGGCACACGGATGCCAACACGCCAGCCATCCCGACCAACGCGTACGCCTGCGGCGGTGCGACTTCAATCAAATTGGACATCGAGTCCATGTGCGCGAGAAACCCACCATAAGATGCGCCTAAAGCGGCGCCCATAAACAAAGACGGGGCGTACACACCACCGACTAACCCGCTCGATCGACATAAACTCGTCGCTAACAGTTTTGCCGCGATCAACTGCACCAACAACTCTGGTTTATAAATTTGTAACACGTCCGTCGTTAACAACGCGTTGACGTTATCGAACCCGTTGTAGGACACTTCGGGGTAAAATATGGAAAAGATGCCCAAGGCAAACCCACCTAACGGTGCTTGCGCGTATTTCGGTATCCCAAACCCACTCTTTGCGTGCGAATCGCTCAAAAAACCGGCTAAATCCGTGGTGCGATTGGAGACGCCTCGGAAAATAATCGCCGTCGCGCCGCACAACAACCCGAGCGGCAAATACAACGGTAACTCTGCTAAAGTCAACAATTCAAACGGTGGCACGTTGAAACTCGGAGACTCGCCCAATAACAAATTCGTCATCGTCCCCGCTAAAACAGCGGCCACGATGACCATCTCCGTCGTCGACGCGTTGTTAAACTGCTGCTGACCAAACGTATACGTCGAATTCCGAGCTAACACGCTTTCGAACCCAAAAAAGAGACCGGCTATGGGCGCCCCGAACCCCGCCGACAACCCCGCCGCCGCTCCCGCCGCGAGCAACCCAACATTCCCGACGCTGCTACTAATATTACTATTTCCGTTAATGTTGTTGTTGTTGTTTATGCTTTTTCTTTCGTCGACGCCAAACGCTTTCAATTCGAAATAACTCGCCACTCTCCCGACGCCGCTACTCACCGCCGCGCCAATCTCCACGCTTGGTCCTTCCGGTCCTAAACTCGCGCCCGTGCCTAAAGTCACCACCGCGGCGACTGTTTTCAACACCGTTTTCTTCACATCTTCTACTACCACACTCGATGTCTTCGTCGTGGCGTTTTTGTTCTCTTCGTCCCTCGAGACCGCCGCCGACGCCGACGCCGCTCGAGATGTCGCGGTACCAACCGCCTCCTCCCCGAGAAACGATCCGCCGGCTAAGTCCCTCAACGCCGAAACCACGCACCCGCCTAAAGTAGGCACGATCACTTGTAACGAGTGGCTCACGAACGACGCGTTTCCGCTGTTTTGACTCAAAGTTTGAAACTTATTCAATACAACATCCGTCTTAATTGTCGTCTGCGCGATCGTTTCCGACGACGATGGCACCAAGAACGTTTGAAACGTGAAAGCAAACACCGACGCGTGCACGTGACTCTCGGCTAAGTTAAACGCGGAAACCGCGAGACCGGTCGTCACGCCAACCGCCACGGCGACGAGGAGAAGTTCCGAATTATTCGGGTCGTTTTCCCTCTGCGCCGATGATGATTTTACGACGACGAAGAGTTGTTGTTTACGATGACGACGATGACGACGACGATGATGCGTTTTAATTAAAAAGGACGATCGAGAGAAGAGACGACGAGAATGCTTTTCACGCCGGAAGCGCGACAAACACGACCTCGACGATGTCGTCGTCATCCTTCTCGTTCGTGCTCAAAAAGTGAGGCAAAATGGTCTCCTCTTACTACTATCGGGAAATCCAATCATCTGCGATGGTGCATCGTACAGCGCGCTATTACTACTAGTATTATTACTACTACTCTAAAACTATTACTGCTAGTATTGCGCGAACAAAAACGCGATATATTAAGGTCTGGGAACATCTTTCATTTCCATCCGCGCGACTCGAATGCCGAAGCACGTCAGCTGACCTCTCGCGCCGTACATGACGGAATACGCGACGAATAAGTATTTCCCGTCCTCGGTCCAGTGGACGGTCGGGTAGGCGTATTGCATCGCGCCTGGCTTTAACAAGGATTTGTCCAATTCTGGTTTGATGATTTCTCGCATACCGCCGGGTTCGATTTTCGCGAACGGTTTCCAAGAGTCGACGCCGTCGGTGGATTTGCTGACGGCGAGGACGAGCGGGTCTCGGGTGCGCGGGTGGTGGTTGTACGCTGCGATGAAGAAGGACTTTGAAGGGGAAGAGGAAGAAGACAACGCGTCGTCGACGTTGTCGTCGGCGTCGTAGGCATCGCCATCGTCGATGCGAATGGTGTGCATTTTCGAGTTTGGATTCGGCAACGTCGTCTCGGAAGCTTCGGTCCAGGTTTTGCCGTTGTCTCTCGAAAGACTGACGAACGCGACGCCCGCTTTGGTTCGAAAATGTTGCACCAACACGTTGTTCGTCCTTCCTCCTTTGTTGTTGTTGTTCTCTTTCTTCTTCGTCGTCGTCCTTCTTCCACTCTTTCTCTCGACGACGGTATTTTCAATCAACCACGACTCGCCTTTCGTAGCTGTTAAATTCCCAAACACTTCCCACGTCAACCCTTGATCCATAGATCGTATAACTCCCGCGCTACCTTTCCTCAACAGACTCGCATCTTTCACCTCGCTCTTCATCTGTGGACACGTCTTTCCGGGCTCTCTCCAAAAAGGCAACACCCACGACCCGTCTTCCAACTCCACCAACGTATTCGCGATGACTTTCGGCATCCCGTCTTCGCTTCCGTAGGATAAAATAACCTGTCCACTCGACCACGTCTTCCCGTTATCGTCGCTCACTTTATACACGACGTCCCCGCCCGGTGAGTGTCTCAACGCGTTTCTCGATTGGTCGTAATACCGACACTTCCTCGAACTCACCGTGTATAACAAAAACACTCTCCTCCCGCTCACTTTCAGAACCGGCGTCCAAACCGGGAGCTGATCGTCCTTCGCGATCATTTTCGGTCTCGAAAACGTCACGCCGTTATCTCTCGATTTCGCCCAATATAAAGCTTGCCGGATGGACCCTTCGTATGTCGTCGGTGACGCTTGAAACGCAACCGCGATGGATCCGTCCGGTAACTCAGTCGGCATCGCCATGTGCATGTATTTGAATTCAGATTCACTTTCAAAACGACTTTTACTACTCTTCTCACCGGTGAAAGTCGTCTCGGACGGTAACTCGTGTCCTTTCGCGACCCAGGAGTATACTATTTTACCGTTCGTAGGCGTGAACGCGTATTTACGATGCCTTTGATGCACGACTTTAGTATTACTCGTATTCTTCAAAGCTTTTCCCGAGACCACGCGATGAAAGTCGTTTCTGATAACCAGAACGGCCACGAAAACGATCGCGGCAGAACACACAAAATCGAGACCACGAGAAAACCACCTTCTTCTTCTCCAAAATCGTTGTTTTTTTACATCATCTGTCTCCTCCTCATCATCGAAGCGCTCAATCATCTTCAACGCCTCTTTCTCATCAATTAATGGAGAGACGTGTTGCTCTCGTTTTCCCAAAGACAGTATTTAGGGTAGCACATTAAACCCTAAATATTAGGGTTTATCTCTCTGCATTTTTAGAAGAAAAAGTGGATAAATTGGAGAACATCTCTGACTCTCTCTCTCTCTCTTTCCTTTGCGACTGTCTGTCTGGTTTTACTATACTGTGTGGATTTTGTTGAAAGAGAGCGCTCGAAGTGATCATGACGACGACCTTGCTTTTTTCGACGAGAACAACCGGCGGGTTTGTTTTTACGACGACGACGACGACGACTACGGTTGTTCGAAGAAGTTTAAGAAAATCATCATCATCGCGACGTCATTCTTACGGGATCCAAAAGGTTTCGAGAGCGAGTGCTTCTTCGACGAACACGAGTTCAGGTGAGTGCGAACTCGTCGAGTGCGAGGCGAATTTTGGTGAAGAAGGAGGAGGCGTTAAAGGCGCGAAAATCAACGGCAAAGAAATCTCCGCATCTGCGATGCGACGTTTAACGCTCACGAACCAATTTAACGAACAAGTCGTTTTACCTCAAACCGAGAATAAGAAAGACGTGGTCGTGTATTTGCGCCACCTCGGGTGACTGTTCTGTTGGTCTTTTGCGAACGGCATGAGTTCAAAAAGACCGGAGATTCAAAAATTAGGCGGCGAGATTACGTTCATTTCGGTATCGCCGACGGCGGAGAAGCTGCGAAAGTTTCTCGAACTCAATCCGGAGGTGCCGGCGGATCGCGTCTTAGTCGACACGTCGAAGACGTTCGAGGCGTATAAAGCGGCCGGGTTCGGGAATTTAACAGACGCGGATAAATCGACGAAACCGGAGATGAAACCTCCCGGGTTTAGTTTGCAAGACTGGTGGAAGTACATCACCAACGTCATCGCGTTGTCTCCCATCGACCCGAACGAAAAACTCACGGGTCCTCCTGAAGGCGTTTTGCGTCTCGGCGGGACGTTCGTTTTGAAGGGCGACGACATCGCATTCGCTTGGGCGGACGCGGTCCCTGGCGCGCACCCTGAACCCGAAGACGTCGTCAAAGCCGCCAGAGACGCGTGGGGGTCCGCATCCGCTTAAATCTTAAATCGCTCTCTTTTTAAAAGAAATACAAACAACAACAACAACAACAACAACAACAACAACAACAACAACAACAACAACAACCGCGGCTTCCCAAAAACCATCTTATGACGAAGAAAACCGTGACGCTTAAACTATAAACGACTCATGTGTACCATAGTTTTAGCCGATATACTCAACGTCGTATAATAAATACACTGTGTAATATAACTTGCTTACATCTCAACTAATTTTACTGCCTACACCCTACACCCTAAACAAAAAGTAGGGAAAAAGCTTTGCGTCGTTACGGTTGAAACCACACACGTTAAGAGTCGTAAACGCGGAGAGAGAGAGCACGCAGAGAGAGAGAGAGCATCGAGTGCGTTGTGGTGCGTCGTTCTTATATTCTGTGTACCGTTGACGACGTAAACGACGACTAAACTTCTTTGACGATGATGATGATGTTTAAGACGTATGCGACGACGAATACAAATCCTCATCGAGTTGTTGGGAGCACACAAAGCGGTTTTGGACGCCGACGCAAACATCGGATAATGCTGACAACGAAATCGGCCTCTTTTTGCGCGTCGTCGTTTTCAAAAGCATCCAATTCGAAGTCTTTCTCAGACGTTAGTAATGGTGGAAGTTTTGATCGCCGTTTTCTTCGTCGTCGTTTACGGCGTCGACGCAAAAGCGAATCTTCTTGGTCTTCCTCCGCCTCGTTGGCGTCTGGGGCATTGTTGCCTCAGAAAAAGACCAACGACGTATGCGACGAGATGAAGAGTAGAGCGAATAATAATAATACCAATACTAATAATAAGACCATTAGTAGAGTACTGCGACGAGGCGAAAACGAGAGGCGAAAACGAGCGGCACTCTTTTTGAGGGCTTCTGCGGGAGGAGACGAAGGCGGCGAGAACGCGAGTCTTTCGGCGGGAGAAGAAGAGAGCGCGGAGGTCGTCGTCCCGGCGAGGAACTACGACGACGACGTGGACGACGACGAGGAGCCAAACTTTGGGGTGAAACCACCCGAGTTGGCGACTATTCATCGAAAGACGGCGTTGTTTGCCATTTCGGTTGGATTCGCAGTTTTTTACGGATTTCCCAAACCGGACGTGTTGACCTCGGAAGCGTGGCAACTGTTGGCGATCTTTTCGGCGACTATTTGCGGGTTGGTTTTGAAGCCGCTGCCCGTTGGCGCGTGGGCGTTCGGGGCGATGACGGTCAGTTTGTTGACGAAAACGTTGACGTTTGATCAAGCGCTATCGTCGGTATCGAACCAGGTTGTTTGGTTGATTTTAGTCACCGCGTTTTTTGCTCGAGCGTTTGTCAAGACTGGCTTTGGCGATCGATTGGCGCTGTTGTTCGTCTCGGTCGCCGGGCAATCGAGTTTGAGGTTAGCGTATGGATTTCAATTAGCGGAGGCGTTGTTGTCACCCGCGATGCCGTCGACGACAGCCAGAGCGGCTGGCGTATTCATTCCAGTCATTAAGTCTTTAGATCCGAGGACGCAGGAGTTTTTAATCGGGCAGCAGTTGCAAGGCACCGGGGCCACGTCGGCGTTTTTAATGTCCGGCGCCGCGCAGAATTTCTTGTGCATGCAAATTGCCATCGGTATGGGCATTCCATTCGTCAACCCATTCAACGAGTGGGCAGTTGCGGCATTCGTTCCCGCGTTTATATGCATGATGTTCACTCCGTTGATCGTGTTTATCGTCGATCCGCCTTTGTTGAACGCGACGCCGAAAGCGCCCATGGAAGCGGCGAAGAAGTTACAAGCCATGGGTCCGTTAACCGAGATTGAGAAGCGCATGTGTTTGTCCTTAGGGACGACTGTATTTTTATGGATCTTTGGTGCTCCGCTCGGGATCGCCGCGGTCGTGGCTGCCATGACTGGTTTATGTTTGATGCTCATCAGCGGCGTTTTATCCTGGGACGACGCTTTAGAGCAAAAAGGCGCGTGGGACACGTTGATTTGGTTTGCCATCTTGATTGGCATGTCGCAACAATTGAACGATTTAGGCGTCATCGAATGGCTCTCTGGATTCGTTCGCGATTTTCTCATCTCGTGGAACTTAGTCGGTACTTCCGCTTTTGTCGCGTTGCACTTGGCGTACTTTTTAAGCCACTACATGTTCGCTTCGCAATCCGCGCACGTCGGCGCTTTGTACGGCGCCTTTTTGACCATGATGATTGCCGGAGGTGTACCTCCTAAATTAGCAGCCATCTCATTAGCTATGAATACGAACACTTTTGGTGGCTTAACGCACTACGCGAGTGGTCAAGCCGCTGTATATTACGGGTCCGGTAAGATTGGATTGGAGAAATTATGGAAGCAAGGCTTATACGTCAGTTGCGTCCACGCGTTTATTTGGAGCACGGTGGGTATGGCCTGGTGGTCCGTCTGCGGCATATTTTGATTAGAGAATTATTATATTATCAACGTATATATACTGTATGTGCCAGACAGGTACCTCGTGTACGCTATGTACTCAGGTACCTGGTACCAGCACCTGGTCATATGTACACGCGATAGTAGAAGAAGCGGGGAAAACGTATATAAAATTAGAGAGAGAGGAACATTTATATAATAGAGTCATCGGCGAAAGAAAAATACCAGGTACACACACACACACACACACACATAAACACACAAACAATTACGCCAACGGATCGTCCGGACACCCCGGCGCTGACGTATCCAAATCGCAATCCCCGAGCGGCACGAACCTCTTGTTAATCGCCGCGTTCGCTTCCACCGCTTTGAACCCTTTCAACGTAAACTTCCCTTTAGCATACGACTCCTTGAATACCGTCACCACGAACTTCACCTCGCTCGTACCTTCCGGAATCTCCTCGTCGATTTGCGCCAGAACTACCCTCGACGTCCCGGTTTCGTTATTCGTCGCCGCGGAGTTCCCATCGTAATCGTCGATGAATCCAAACACGTTCGCCGCGGAGACTTTTTTCTTGCTCTTCGCTTGCGCAGTGAATACCAGACACATGGCAGATTTCTTCGAGGGTAAGTATTGATTCTTCGGGCACTCCGTGGGCGCGTACGAGACGTTCGTCAGTTCAATTTCCGATTGAATCGCGAACGCAGGGTTTGGGTCTCCGCAGTATTTGAGGAACATCGACGTCGACGCGACGCCGAGGAGTGCGGATCTTCTTCGTCTTCTTTGTTTCTGTTGGTTCGTGTTGGCCGTCGCATCGTCATCTTCATCATCGTCAGCCTTCTTCTTCGCGCGGCAGCACGATCTGCTCGAACCACCACTTTTCCGTCGCGCACTCTCGAGACACCGACGACCTCGTTTATACACCGAAGCGACGGGTGATGATGACACCGATGGTGATACCAATTGAGTACGCATTTGTTAAAGTCTGAGGGAAAAGATATCCATTTTATCCATCACGCGACACTCTTCTGCGCACGTTTCTATTCTCGTCGAAAGAGTACACGCGATGACTGTTTTTACCACCACGTGCTCCGCGACCGCGCGAGCGAGCGAGTTTTCGTCTTTTTTGTTCCTCACGAACGACGAGACGTTCAGGAGGAGGAGTACAACGAAGCGTCTTCATCACATTCCACGGATGCATTTTCATCGACGGATGCGCGCAAAGAGGGAGACGAAGAACATCATGTCGACGACGGCGATGACTCTGAGAAGGACAGAACCTCAATGTTCTCCTCTTGAACAAGAGGAAAAGGAGAGACGAAAGAGCAGACGTTCTTTTATCGCGACGACGAATGGCGGCGCTCCGTGCGCGTTGGAGGCAAAGTCTCCCTCAACGACGAGACACGACGAAGATTTCGCCGAGAAAGAAGCGAAGAGCAGCCTCGCCTCCGAGACGACGAGACGTTTACGGAAATCGCGACGGTCGATCGTTCTTCTCCAAGTAACTTCCTCGATGGCTGCACTCATGAGCGAGACCATTTCAGAGGAGAAGAAGGCGTTCGCGCTCGCGTCCTCTTCTCCCGAGGATGTGCCGAAGGATTACGCGGAGAAACTTCGCTCGGCGTGCGAACTTCTCTTACAATCGATCGAGTTTGAACGGGCGCACCCGTCCGCGAGCGTTTCCGAACGCTTCGCCGCCGCCGACCCTGCGAAGCGAGCGGTGAAAGAGTACATCCAAACTTGGCAAGGTCGACCGGAGACGAGAGATTTAGAGACGAGCGCGATTACCGGGGAAGTTTTGAGAGAGTTGGCGAGATATTATAAGAAAAACGGCAGTCAAGTCGCTTTAGACGCCGCGGTGAGAGACGACGTCGTCGCGCCAAAGTTACACGAGGTTCTGAACATGTTACCGGCGAAAGCGCCGACGCTCGCGGAGAGAGTTTTAGGGATTTCGACGAATTCGTATGAGGCGGCGAATTAGAGTACTCCTGGTGTACTCGTTCACGACGACGAATGTCTTCTCGGCCGCTCGAAACGCTTCGCTCCCCGAAAGTCGTAAAGAGGCAAACGCATCGCTTTGGCTGCCACACAAATTACTTCTCGAAATAGAAATGCCGGCACCTGGACCGAAGGACGGGCACGCGTCCAAAGCGTCGAGGGATTTAAAGCTCACCCGTGGCGCGTCTGCAAAATCGAACGGGTTTAAATACGGAGGCGTGGGGAGGGATTTGGACCGTAAAGGAGGACAAGGAGGCGCAGGAGGCGCGCGCACGGGAATTTCCAATTCTCTTCGAGACCAACGGAGTCGACGAGCGTTACAACAGAAGTTCTTGGAGCGGAAACGGAAGCGAGAGGAAGAAGACGAGGAAGACGAGGAAGAAAGAAAAGACCGTTTTACGTTAAACGACGACGACGAAAAAGACTTTGATGACGAAAAGAAGAGGAAGAAGAAACGACGGAGATTGGATGAGGAAAGAGAGAAAGAGGAGAAAGAGGAAGCGGACGCGGCGACGAGTTCGGATCCCCCAGATGTTTCAACGAAAAGGAAGAGTAAAATAGTAATAACGTTTCCGTGGATTTGCGACGTTTGCTTTGAAGGAGAAGGAAGAAAAGTCGTCGCGCAATCGGAGCATCAGAGGAACGATCATTTGAATTCGAAGAAGCATAAGAAGAACTGCGAGAAGCGACGCGGGAAGGAGTTGTTGCGAACGATGTTCTTCGCGGAGAAGAAGGAGACGACTTTGGGGACTTGATACTACAGTTTGTTTGTTAGAGAGATGTATATTATTATATGCGCTGCAATTACTATATACTATTATTACATAGGCTATGAAACGAGTCACTACAGATCACCGTCGTCGTCTCCATCTCCTTCAGTCGTCGACGACGCTTCTTCTCGTTGGAACGTTTTCGCCTTCGCGATACATTTTTCGGCGTTTCCAACGTCGCACCATTCGACGCTCGCATCTTCTGCGTCTAAAGCCACGTTTCTCAGCAGAGCGTATTCAAAGTCTCTCTTCCCGTTTTCGTACGCGTTGGGTTCGAACGCCGGAGACGAAAAATAGCTGAAACTTTCCCCGGTTTGCGCTCGGAAACTGTAACTCGTGAAATCGAAGCCCCAGACTTGGATGTATTTACACGTTCGTTTGGCCAACGCTAACGTGAGCAACGCGGATGGGGGCGCTTGGTGACGCTGCAAGTGATGTTCATCCGCGGTTGAAGAATGCGAAGAAGATAACAACTCCTTCTTCACGTCGTTATACTTTTCGATAAACGGCGCGATGATATCGGGACTCATGATATCCCAATCGTCCTCGGGGAACTTGGTCTTCAACAACGGAAAAAGTTCGTAACTTTCCGCGCGCCAAAGTAACAACTTAGTGTCTTTGAACTTCCTCAAGCGCGGATTTTTCGGGTCGATTAAATCCTTTCTTTCGATTAAAGTCTCCGCGGCGTCGCGGTCCAGCACGCGAAAGGTTGTGCGCAAACCCGCGACGTCTTTATACTTCGCGCCAGTCGGCGCCAAGTCTATGCGGAATATTTGGTCGATGTGCTCATCGAGCACCTCGCCAGGCTTCGTTCTTTGCATGCTCCCCGAAGATCCAACAATAGCGCACGTGTTAAACATCATCTCCCCGTTTGTGTTGCGATCCATCCCGAGTTCGTCCACCTCCGGCAACGGTAGTTTCGAGATGAACGAACGTTTAATCAAAGGCTGATCGCCTTTTTCGTCCTTCACGTGCGAGGTCCACTTTTGCACGTTTCTCCATCCCTTTTCATCTTCAACGACGTCTTTCGATAACGTCAAAGCCGCCACGGTTCCCCCCGCATTCATCAAACTATATCTATCTTTGCTCTCAAACAAACTCAAATCATCCCGCTCGCACATTTTCCCGCTAAACCCAAACTTACACTCGCACACGTCCGGCTGCACGCACTCCCCGTGAAACGAACACTCGCGTTCACACGTCGCCCACTCGCACGCCTCTCCCACCCACTTCTCGCTCTCGCATATGCACTTTTGCTCTAAAAATCTAAACTCTCCTCGCTCGCACCGCATATCGCACGTCTGCCCGTACCACCCCTCGTCGCACAGGCAAAAGTTCGGATTCGTGCACTTCCCGTGTTCTGCGTTGCACTTCACCCCATCCTCTTCCTCGCACACCGGTAAGTCGCACGTTTCGCCTTTCCACCCGTTCTCGCACAAGCAGTACCCGTATTGGCACACGCCGTGAGGGGCGCACTGGCGTGTGCACATTGCGTCTCGGCATTTGGCACCTCCGTAGCCTCTTTCGCACGTGCATTTTGACGACGACGACGAAAAGTTCTCGTCCAAATCGTCGTCGTCGTCGCATCGTTCGTGACTGACGACGACGAATTTGTTGTTTTGAAAGGTGTTGCTGTCGTCCTCGTTCATCGTCATCTTCATCATCCACCGATTGGAAATCTGCCATCTCGTCCACAGGGAAAGCGCGAGGAACCACGAGAAGTAGAACGCGAAACGCTTTTTTGTCGTCGTCGAAATCGTCCACGGGTGGTGGTACTTTTTCAAATCGTCACCTCCTCCCATTATTATAGGACGACTTTGAGAGCAGAGAACTCTTCCTTGTTTTTGGGGAGATTTGGAAACCATTTTGGAGACAAAAAGCTTCACTTTAATACGCTTTGAGAAGACAAAGAAGACCAAGAAGAAGACCAAGAGGCACGCTTTGTTGCTCCATCTCTCTCTCTCTCCGTCGTGTTCTTGTTGAAAGGTGGTCAAAAGTTGTTTTTGATTTTGATTGAAGTTTTAATAAGATGGCGAAATCCAATGGAATAAGTGGAATGAGAAAACTGGTCGTCGCGGCGACGTTGACGGTCTTCACGTGTTCCCAAGGCTTACTCATGGAAGCGTCAAAGGTAAACGGAAAATATCCGTACAACAGCGCAGTCGTTCCCTTACTCTCGGAACTTGTAAAACTGATCTTATCGGTTTTACTGTTACGAAGAGCGAAAGAGAGAGACCCGGCGGGAACGATCACGACCACGGATATGAAGTCGATATTGTTGTTCCCAATACCATCGATCGTATACGTGATGCATAACAACGTGCAGTTTTACACGATGGCGTACGTGGACGCGGCGACGTACCAGATTTTAGGGAACTTGAAAATCGTGACGACGGGGGTATTGTTTCGGTTTGCACTGGGGAGATTGATGACGCGGACGCAATGGATCGCGTTGTTGTTGTTAACCGTCGGCGCGACGGTGAGTCAAATATCCGGGTGCAAAGGGGAGACGTTGTCGGCACCGATGGCCGGGTACGCGTTAGGAGTTTTGAGCGCGTGTTTGAGCGCCACGGCTGGGGTTTACACCGAGTTTTTGTTGAAGAAGAACAACGACAATTTATATTGGCAGAACGTGCAGTTATACGCGTTTGGGGTGGTGTTTAACGGTTTGAGGTTAACCTGGGACGATTTCTTCGGCGAGAATAGCGGAGGGAACTGGTTGTTCGATTGTACGAACGGGTTTACCGCGATCACGTGGTTAATCGTGATTAACTTTTCGTTTAGCGGATTATTCGTCTCGTGGTTGCAAAAGTTTGCGGACACGATCGTTAAAGTCTACGCGACCAGTTCGGCGATGTTGCTCACCGCTTTGTTGAGCGTTTCCTTCTTCGGATTAGAGCCGAGCTTGCAATTATTTTTGGGCATCACCATCGCGTGTTGCTCGCTAGTCTTATATTTCATGCCTCGGGATTTGCCTAAAGAGAAAGGCATGGGTGTTTTGCCAGTCACGAGCGGTGGTGGTGTTACTGGTGACGGCAATAATAGCGGTAGCGCGTACGGCGGCGGCGCCACGCCGAGAGGCGGCGGCTCCGGCGGCGACAAGCTGAACTAAGCTTTCGATGAGATTACTCGTATATACGTAGCGTTTATTTAAAAAAAAGATTAAAAGAAGAGGTCGCTCGACGAAAGGTTTGCGTGTTGTAATAACGATGACGTATGATTGTCGTATATATATATATATTATTCTACTCGTTCTTCAAAACGTTCTTCCATCGAAAAAGAAACCAGATAGCCGTTCGCTCTCGCTTCGACGAAAGCGTTCGTCGTTTTAGAGAGAGGAGTTTACACGCACGCAAGAGGAAGAGATTTCCTTCATTTTGCGTCACTTTTATCCACGAAAATCATCCATCAGATATAATCATCATAAATATGTTTTCCATCTCTGCCACTGCTGTCGTCGTTTCTGCTTCCAGCGCGAACAAGGTGCGATTCTGTTTCTGTCGTTCTCTCTCTGTTTTCCTTTTTGCGTTCTTTGCTTTCTTTGCGCGCGGTTTGAAGGTTTGTGGTGGTTGTGTTTCTCTCTCTCTCTCTCGCAGATTGATTTTTCCCCGTCGGAGAACTCCAATCCCAGGTGGCAAAAGTTTGGATCGTCATCGCGCAATCTTTCACACCCCTTTACCTCTTCTCCCTTCACGCCGCGTTTCTTCGCGATGGAGACAGCGGAGGATTTCTTTTCCTCCTCTCGTCTTTTCTCTCCTCTCGAAATGAAGCGGAGCGTGATGATATCCTCCCGCCGTCTGCCTGGCGAGACCAAAGAGTTTGAGATAGGTTTTAGGGTTTCCCGAAAATACTCACATCTTCTCTCTCTCTCTCTCTCTCTCTCTCTCTCTCTCTCTCTCTCTCTGCTTTATTCATCATCATCGCACGACGAACACAAAACAGAACACCGCGAAGAAGGTTGTCTCGAAGAACAACAACAACACGGTCGCGAAGAACGCGGCGTTGTTGGCGGCGACCATCGCCACCATCTCCTCTTCCGGCGCCGCGTTGGCGGACGACATCGAAGACGTGTACGCCGCCACCTACGCCAAGGGCCGAGACGGTTTTGGCGTCAGATCGCCGCAAAGAAGCGCGGTTGACATTACTGTCGAAAGAAAGCAAGCTGCGCCGAAGCCGAAGTTCGTGAAGCCAGTCAGAGAGGAAGCGCCGAAGCCGGCGAAGAAGGAGTCGTCTGGCGGCGGCTTCTCTTTGCCGTCGATCTCTTTGCCGTCGATCTCTTTGCCGTCTTTCGGTGGCGATGCGCCGGCAACTGCTGATGAGTAAGCTATTTGCGATTTATATATAGAACATAAGAAGACACGTGTGCTGTTGTAATTATGCGAGGATTCGTATGTGCTGATGGTACAATTTTACTTTTACTTCAGCGCTACTTTAAGTTCACTTCTTGAGCGCCTTCTTTTTCTTCTTCTTTTTCTCTCTTTCGTCGTGATCATCATCCCCGGCGATGGAACTTTTTCGTTTCTTCTTGCCTTCATCGTTAGTACTACTGTTCGTTTTTTTCGCATCATCGAGCGCTTTCGCGATGCGTTCTAACGCTTGAACAGTCTTTTGACTCGGTTGCGGCGCTCTTTCTTTTTGCGTTTCGATGGCGTTCTCAATCGCCGCTTTGGCTTTTTGTGAAAACGAAAAACCTTCGGCGTGGCGTCCAATCGCTTCGAAAACGTTTGCGCACATCTTGGAAGTGTCTGCGCGTCGACTTTGGTTTTCGACGTCTGCTTTGACGGCGTTCGCCAGCGATATCTCACACATCGAGTTCACTTCTTCCGCGGAAGGAATCGACGGGTCTCTTTGCTTACAGGAAAAGATTTGAAAGAGCAGTTGTAACGACTCTTGCCGCAAGAACTGCGCGCGAGCGCTATCGCCTAAATCGCACAACGAAGCGAGTTCTTTGGAAGACGATGCCAACACGTTCGGAGAAAGCTTTATGAGCTCGGCAAAAAACGGCGCGCGCAATCGACTGGTTTTCTTTTCAAACTTTTCCGTGATTGCCGTTTTGTAAATCTCAGCGGCGCTTTCGCCGTCGCCGTTACTCTCCATGACTTTGGCGATATATGCGCACGCTACGGCAGCAGTCTTCGCGAAACCTTTCGCCGCGTCGCTATCGCGTCCAGCTCCAGCGCCATTATCGGCGACATCGATCAACTGCGTCAAGATTTCGTGAATATCTTTTCTCGTACCGGTAACCATCGCTGCGTGTTTGCACGCGTGTTTCGTCAAGACGCTATCGATTCTTTGCGCGAGTTCCAAGAACGATTTTTCCATCGGGTTACTCTTAAACCGTATTCGAGCGTTTCTAGAGGCGCTGAGTAACCGTGGAACGATGATTTCAGGAAGAAACTTTGAGCTCGGCTGCGACTTTGCAAAGAGTTCGAGAAGCGATAAAGCTCGAAACTTGAAATCTGCAGCGGCGACTTTCAAAGCTTTCTTGCGCGAAAGCTCCTGTCTTTTCGCCCTGAATGCGTCGGCGAGAAGTTTATCGGTGGCAAACATTTGTTCGTCCGTAAAATCATCCGAGTCAGAATCGTCGGAGTTGTCGTCATCTTCTTGAATTTTCAGTGCGGCTTTGCGAATGGCTTCAATCGCGCCTTCGTTCGCTTCCGTGTCCATACCAGCGTCTGAATCGTTCTCATCGTCGTCTTCGTCTGAATCATCATCGCTACTCGAGGAATCGTCGTCGTCGTCGTCGTCGTCAGAGTCGTCTTCTTCTTCGAGCATATCTTCATCGTCGGAGTCGTCATCCTCGTCGTCATTCTCATCGTCGTTCTCGTCGCCGCGCTTCCCGGCACCCATGTTCTCGACGACGTTGAGAATATCTTCGATACCTCGATCGGTGATTTTCCCAGACACGCCTTTAAAAGTACGTTCGGTGACGTCGCGCAATAACGCGGACGGTTGCGCGAGAAATGCAATCAATAAATCGTTGAGAACGTCCATCGGCTCCAAATCGTGCTCTTCCTCTTCTTCCTCCTCCAGTGTCTTCTTCGTCGATTTTTTCTTGGTTGTCTTTTTCTTCTTCGGCGGCTGGAGAAGCTCTTCGACGCATCGAGGAATATCCTCGACGATCGACGTGAACTGCTTCGGATCAGACGCGTGTAAAACGATTAAAGCTTTAAGCAGCGGAATAATCGACGTCGCGACGCCGCTTTCGTCGGCTTTTTGCTTTTTTTCGCAGAGTTTCAAAGCATTCGCAAGATTTTTGCGCGCGTCTTTCGCTCGCGCGCTATTCGGAATAACGTCCGTCACCGAAGCGTCGGCATCGAAGTTTAACACCGCTTCGCACGCTTCCGAGAGCGCATCGAATTTTTCTTCTTCTTCCTCGTCCTCTTCGTTTGCTTCGTTGCCTTTATCTTTATGATTTTTACCGTTCTTAGTATTTTGACTTTGTTGCTTTTTCTGCTGTTGCGTGCGTCCGCGCGATCGAATGTTCGTCAATAATATGCCAAGTAAACGCGTCGAAAATGCTCTTCTGAGCACATCGGGACAATCTTCTATGTTTTTACCCACGACTGTTTTTGGCAGCTGTTTCTTGGACGTGGAATAAAACGCGTGGAACAAGCAAAAATGCAAAACGTCCAAACGATCGCTCGGCGATAATGCCGACGTAATCGAACACATTTGTTCTAGCGCCCACAACCGTTTGAAATCGCGACTGATTTTCTTTTTCTTTTCCTCGTCGTTATCATCGTTTTCGTTCTCGTCGTCACTCTCGTCTTGTGTCGCCAAATCTGATTTCTCCAAGATTGTTTCTCTCAACTCTTCGCAATACGCTTTCGCTTCCTCTCTCGTTAATCCAGCCAATAACGTGGAAATCCCACTCGATTTCGCCAACTGCTTCTCAAATCTGTGAATGCCAACCTTTCTCAACGCCGCCACGATCGCCACGCGTTTCTTCGCGCTCGTTTCTGGATGTTTCGCGCACCTCGCGATGGCTTTCAAGCAATCCGTGCTGCAGGCGTGTAAATAATTCTCCGGTTTGGCGCAGTTCGAAACTAAACATTTAATAAAGTTTGGCGACGTGAACAACTTCGCAGTCTCCGATGCCGTCGCGTTTCGCAACAGCATCGAAAATATGCGAAACCCGAGGTACTTTCTCTGATGCGATGGTGCTTTAAACAACCCGTTCTCGCAACACGTCTCCCACAACGCCTCCAATCGAGTCAAGTTGCTTCCTGCTGATATTTTCGTCGTCGCTCCCGCTTTGTTTCCTCCTTTTTTATCGTCATCGCTATTACTTCTACACGCTTCGCATAAAATCTCCCAAATAGGGTGCACCCTCGGGTGCGCGTGCGGACACTCCGCCAAAGCGTGACTCACTTTCTTCAAATTCTCGTAAGCGAAAAACGAATCCTCTTTCGCAGAAGAAGAAGAGGAAGAAAATTTAGGCACGACGCTCTGCGCTTCCTTACACCTCGCCGGTAAGCATTCGTACAAACTATACGCCAACCACACGGTTTCAATCGTTGTTTTCCCACTCTGCTCTCCGACGTCTGTCACGTCTCGACTCACCCACGCCTGCGCTTGCGGACACTTCTCCAGCGCCTCCCTCGCCAATCGAAACGGATCTTTCTCGTGCAACCCTTCCTCTTGTTTACTCAAACTCAGCGCGAGTTCAATCATAACTTTCGCCGCGCTTTCGCTCAAATACGCTTTCGTGTTGCTAATCCTACAAATCTCCGCGAACAATTGGGAACTCAAATCGACGATTCGTTCTCGCTCTTCCTCCGGCGTCGTCGTCGTCCATTTTTTTCGCTTGTTGTTGTTGTTACTACTACCACTACCACTCATCATCTCCTTTTTCTTCTTCTTCGCTTCCAAGGACACTTCCTTGGCCACCAGCGCTCTCGCCAGCGCCGCGTTCCCGAACAGCTGTCCGATCAAAATATCTCTCGCTTCCGATCCTTTCGTGCTCTTCGTGATTGGTTCCAATCCTTCCTTCAGAAATCGAAATCCATCTTCCACGGAAATCGCATCCAGATGCGTCATCGCGCTCGTAAACGCCACCGCGAACCCTTGCCTCGCCCCGGCGCGTCCAGACCCGAGACCTCG
>Ga0114997_10001122_pt1 | contig 22372 bp, 13 predicted proteins | sample ArcticOcean_MG_C_2_FD_87045 | JGI IMG/M metagenome (GOLD analysis project Ga0114997, IMG submission 87045) | Marine microbial communities from western Arctic Ocean - ArcticOcean_MG_CB4_136 | ecosystem: Environmental > Aquatic > Marine > Oceanic | place: Arctic Ocean: Canada Basin | collected...
CAACAACAACCTGTGCAACAACAACCTGTGCAACAACAACCTGTGCAACAACAACCTGTGCAACAACAACCTGTGCAACAACAGCAGCAATATTCACAACAACCTGTACAACAACAAAATGTAAATCAATTAGTATCTGAACTCAATGAACAAAAAAGTAGTTCTAATGTCGATACTTCATTCCTTGATGAGCTCTTGTGACACATATGAATTCTGAAACTTCCTCAGTTTTCACCACAATTGGTTGGGATGGAGAACGAAGTTTTTTTGCTATTGATGAACATTTAGAACGCCTTGAAAACTATGCAATTATTGCAGATATTGGATTTGATGAGGGACTAAAAACAAAAATAATTACTCAAATGAAAACCCAGCCATTTAAAGTGATTAATTCTAACCAATCAAACGAGCTTTGTAAGCCTCTGGGACTAGTTACCATAAGAGTGAATAAAGAGGGCACTATTTCACTCTCAGAACGTTCAAATGAATACAATATAAATTGTAATGTTATTAATGCAATTACAATTACAGCACCAGATGACATAAAAGAAAAATTAGGAGTTAAATTGGGGGAGCATTTGCCATATAAAAATGCATATAAAATTGCAAAAGAATATGAGGGGAATGCGGCATTACTAGTTTATAGAGATGCTGTAATCGACGGAGATAGAGCTACTCTAATGGTATTAGATAAAGATGGTACTGCATGGGTATCTTCTGAAGAATATGGCTCTATTAAATCTATAACTGTGGGACTAATAAAAGATGGTTTATTAAAAAAAGGAATCCCAATATCATTTGGAAAAATTACGACTGATTTAATTCTAAGATCAAGTGATGCGATTATGCTTGGAACCGGTCTAGGTGTTACAAGAATTCATTCAATTGACGGAAGAATTTTTAAATTTCCTAATTCCCTCTTATTTGATAATGTAAAATCTGTATTCTCGGAATTAATGAAAGAGAAATGGACAGATTTAAATGAAGGGTGAATAAATGAATTTTATAAAAAAAATTCCGTGTTCTGATGACCAATTCATAATTCTCGGATTAATGGAATTATTAAGGAAAAAAAAATTACTTGGAGAGTCAAATCAATATGGTGGCCCTGATGAATTATTATTTCATTCTGGAGGCCCCGTAACTAAAAAATCAACTAGGAGTATCCTCATTGGACCCCCCAATTTCCGTTTTAAGGCAAAACAACCATCTAATGACAAATTACCAAAGAATGAAGATTTAGTGAATCCTCTCGAAGGAAAAATAAGATTGGGGCCCAAGCCTCCAGATTTAATGTGGGAAGTTGAAGAATGGATTGCGGATGAATGGAAGTTCAAAGAATCTGTCAAAGGTTCTTCATTATCTAAAAGTCTCTATAACTTAGAACAATTTCTTCCTGATTCAAATTCGGCACCAGGCACTATTTGTGGAGCATTTGCATATGATTTATGCCAATGGACTCAGCCTTGGAGGTTAATTAATCCCCCAAAAGAAAATTCATTACTTGGAATTCTTTTTTCCATGGATAGATGGATAATTCATGATAGGGAAAAAGAATTATTAGAAATTGGCGGAAAATCTAATGATATCTGGGTAACTAACATCATTAAATTCATAGAATCAATACCAGATATTAATGAAGTTAGGCCAAATTTTCCTAAAAAAGCACCTATAATTACATTAGATGAAAATTCTAATTTCACTGATGAAGAACATGTAGAAAATGTAATAAAAGTACAAAATTCTATTAAATCTGGAGAGTTATATCAGCTAAATTTTGGTAGAAAATGGAGTGGCCCCTTACAGGAAAGTCCTTGGGAGTTACAATTAAGGTTATCAAGTCAAAACCCTGCACCTTGGTCTTGTTTTTTATTTTCTCAGGATTTAGGTTTTTGTATTTGTTCATCAAGTCCTGAAATATTAATTCAGGGAGATGGTGATACATTCTCAACATCCCCAATAAAAGGTACAAAGCCTCGTGGTGAAACGGAAAAAGAAGATTTGGAATTGATCGAAGAATTAATTAATTGTCCAAAAGAGCGGGCAGAACACCTAATGTTAGTTGATTTAGAACGTAATGATATGACGAAATTTTGTAAATTAGGAAGTGTTTACCGTGATTCTTTTCAGGTTGAATCATATGCACAAGTACATCATCTAGTAAGTGATATTAAGGGAAAAATTTCTGAAGGCTTAGTTGTATGGGATGCTTTAGAAACTATGTTTCCAGGGGGGAGTATTACTGGCTGTCCAAAAACAGTCACAATTGCTGCAATTGATCAATTAGAAGGTGAATCCCGCTCATTTTGGACGGGCTCCATGGGCATACTTAATCACAAGAATAATTCCGTAGCATTAAATATTTTAATTCGGACTTTAGAAGGTCATAAGATCAATTCAAAATGGAAAGGTGTAATTCAAGCAGGTGGAGGATTAGTTATTGGTTCAAATCCAGAAACTGAGGTTAAAGAAGCGAAATTAAAAGCTGCAGCACTTAGAAATATTACTGGATGGATTGATAAGGACGATACTCAAAAATTCCCCGTGAAGTCATTATCTAATCATAAAATAAGCTCTACAAAAAAAATAATTATTAATCAGCGAATTGGTGAATTTTCTATTTGGCCTAACAAAATAAATAATTCAGAAAAAATCGTTGCATTTATTGATAATTTAGATTCATTCTCTTGGAATATAATAAATGATTTAGCGCTAAAGGGAGCGGACGTCTGTGTAATACCTGGTCGAGAAAATAGCCCAACATTTAATGAAATTATAGAAACTCTTTCTCCCACACATTTAGTTCTTGGACCTGGTCCAGGAAATCCTAATGTCTCCAAATTATCAATAGAAATCGCCTCGAATGCACTAGAGGGGAACTGCCCTCCGTTATTGGGAATCTGTTTAGGTCACCAAGCAATTGGAGTTGCCGCTGGATGGGAAATAAGTAAAACCCCTACGGGTGCTATTCATGGTGAAGTTCATCAAATAGACAATTTAGGTTCTTCTTTGGTTGGTTCTCAAAATAAAATGACAAGATACCATAGTTTGTCATTAATAAATCCTAACTTAGATAATGATGAATTAAAAGTTGTTATGAAATTAAAAAATGATCAAGAGTCTGTAATGGGCATTGAACATGAAAAATACCCTATTTTTGGTGTCCAATTTCATCCTGAATCTGAGGAAAGTGAGGGAAGGGGAAAAATATTTGAAAACTTCTTAAAATATTAATTTGATAGCGAGATTGAAGAAGTGTATCCCATAGGGGGGGTTGAGAGAGATGCCTACATGCAGACATTGTGGATTTACTGGCAATAGAATGAATTTTATTCATGGTAACGGCCCTAAGAAAGATGTTTGTGTAAATTGTGGGGTAAATATGGGATTAACCTCTCAAGAAGATGCTACTAATCTCTATTCTGATGAAGTAGCAAATGCGCGAATGAATCTTTTTTCAAGACGTTGGGCACCTTTCTTTTGGATAATTATCCTCTGGAATGCATGGTATTTTTTTATAATAGATATTGAGGTATGGAAGTGGGTTTTCTTAGGTATTTTAATATTAATCACTTTGGCATTACCACTCTATCTTCTAATTTCTAGTGCGGCATATTCTGCAAAAATGCATGAAATTACTCCAGACCATAAACGTCCAGATGGGCATTAATCAATCGCCAGTTACTATCATTGTTAATTGTTGAAATGTAAGCACTGTGGCTGTAAATCCTAGAAGAAGTGTGTCGGAACCTGAAATTGTTACTACTAACACAAGTATCTCTGCCAATAACCCTGCAATTAGTAATAATTTTATCGAATTTACTGTTTTAAATAAAAACCACTTAGATAATTCCTCTTCAGAAATTGCTTCATTAAATAATGTCATCTTTACTGTGGAGCCTCTAATCATTCCTGATTTTAATAGTTGTAACCTAAATTCTTCTTCGGCTGAAGTTACACCTGGCATTCTTCCTCCAGAAAACATATCTTTCATACTAAATAAAATCCAAGTAGCACAAATAATATCCACTCCTCCTGCCCAAATAGTTCCAAATAATGCTAAATGTAGTAATAATTCATCTAAATCTTCTCCTGTAGTTAGATCTACTCCTTGAATAAATAAATTAATAATTCCTACAATAAAAAACAATAATGCAGGAATTATGACTAAGCCCATCCATACAACTTTTGCGGCATCATGGTGTGCGGCATCAACAAGAAATTTGCCTGCAGAATCTGTAATCATGGAAGCAAGTAATAACCCACATAAAATACCAAAAAAGGACATAGTTTCTAATAAACTATTATCAATTTTATATGAATATTGTAATAATACAAATGAAAATATAGATATGAAAAAGCCACAAAAAGCAATTGATGTATGTACTCTAGGTTTAATTAATTTAAAACCCGAACTACTTTTTCTGCCATTCATGTATTCTCCCCTGTAATACGGAGATTAAAGGTCCTTTGTAATAATTTACATTTTTGATGACTATGATTTAGAATGAATTTTTATTACATCTCCATCATTTAATTCCTGTTCTGCACCAATAACTCTTGATGATTTCCCATCTATGGCTTTAATAAATCCCTCTCCTAAATCTGTATGAACTACATAAGCTAACCCTTTTGCAGTTGTGCCCTTATCAACTAAAAATGCATCAGGTAATATTTTCCCTTCCCCATCTGTCCACTTATTCTCATCTTGAACAGGGTATACTACTATTTTCTCCAAACTTTCAAAAATAATCTTATCAATTAGTTTGGTAAATCCGGTGCCCCCAATATCCATTAATGTAGTTCTTATTTTTTCCAAACCATTAATTTGAGCAGTAGATAATTTTTGAATGCCTTGTTCTGTAATATTGAAATTATTAGAACCAGATGAATAATCTATTAAATTCGCTTTATTAGCTCTTCTTAATGCTAATTCTGAATCTGCTGAAGTTGGAAAAATTATGCTCTTTTTGTTTTTAACAAACTCAATTAGTTTCTCTAAATCTAATTTATTAGCAATATCTGCTTTGTTTGCAGCAACATATAATGGAAATATCGATTCTCTTAAATCTAAAGCCAATCTATGTTTCTTCTCTTCGTCCCAATCCCAAGGAGTTGCTGTTTCTTCTTTCTTTTTGAAGTTATTAAATCCTGTATTAATCTGATTTTCTTTTGCTCCAATTCCATTTAAAGTATTGTATAAGTAAGAGATTAAGCCTTTGTCTCCATCGGATTGTGCACTTCTAACACCTCTTACCCATCCTTGATTGATAATTCCTAAAATCCAAGAGGCTAATTCCGAAATCAAAAATTGATGTTCTTCAATTGGATCACAAGCTCCGATCCCAATCGGATTACCTCCTAAATCAGTTAAACATGAAGCATCAATGACTTGAATTAATGCATCGCACTGTGAAAGATCTGATAAGAATTGATTGCCTCTTCCCTTCCCTTCATGGGCACCTGGCACTAATCCTGCAACGTCTACAAGCGTTACCGGGATTAGTCGAACATCATCATTACAAATTCCTGTCCGAGGGCTACATTCTATATCTTGAGTATTTCTTCCTGACTTTTCTAATTTATCTCTTAGTAATTTTGTTGGGCAATCGTGCCTTGCTTGAATTAATGTGACGCCTACATTTGGATCTATTGTGGTAAATGGATAATTAGCAATTTCAACATTAATTTGTGTTAATGCTGCAAACATGGTTGATTTGCCCACGTTTGGCTTACCGACTAAACCTATTTTCATTTCATCGCCTACCAATACATCACTTCTGATGTTAATCAATATTTTATTCCTCTTAATTCAAACGTTCTAAAATTTCTTTTTTAGTACCACTTGAATCAATTCCTCTTTCTTTGGCGATTTCCACTAATTCTGCTTTTTTCAATTTTGATAGATTGGCTTCTTCTACTTCTTCTTTGTTTGGTTTTATTATTTTAGCAGGCATCAGATCTCGAGTAAATGCTAATCCAAGCTCTGGAAGGTCAATTATTCCGTCTCCATTCATATCTAATGCACTTACTAGTCTATTAACTTCATGAGGAGGCAAATTTGCTAATCCTAATTTGTTTAATCCTTCTCTAAATTCATAAGCAGTTAAAGTCATACTAGAATCCTCGTCTAACTGTTTAAATACATCAAATATTTTCAAATTATTTGTTTTCAAATAATCAGATAGTTGCCAAAGAATTTCATCTGCTGTATCTGTAGAAATGCTTGTGTCTACTCCCTCAGTCTCATGTAATCCTGCACTAACTCTAATCTTTGTTTCTCCGAGTTCTTCTTCGGATATCTCTTCATTTACTAAAATTTTAGTATCTAATGATAAGCCCTTCTCGAGTAACCCTCTAATTGTATAATCTCCAGAAATTAATGAAAACTGAGCAATCCCCGTCCCCTCTATTTTACTCGTTCCTAAAGGTTCTCCTCTGGATCTTGTAAGAATAAATTGATGGGCTGCTACAAATGTTCCAATAGTAAAGAAATAAAACATTACTGCAATCATTACCGTGGTGTCTTGTTGTGCGTTTACGGATGCTAAGTATCCTGTCTCTTCTACTGCCTGATTGACGAAATCGCTCATTACAGACATTAATGAGGACCCTATTGCACCAATAGCTACAAACCAAAATGCTAACCTTTGTCTACTCCTTTCATAATTTTCTAATCCCATGGATTCAGGAAGCATACTATTTAATGCTGCAAATGCAGCTAATCCTCCAACTCCCCACAATAATAAATGGTCCATACTAGCTCCAATCCCTGCTAAACTTGCATCTCCTCCAAAGGTACTAATTGAAGCGAATAACCCCCCTATTGCCCCTAAAGGAAGTAACATAATTGAAACCATTGAAGCTGCTGTAGATGTCGATTCAACCATTGATTCCCATCTTCCTCTCATTGTAGCAATTAGATTAAATGTCATTGCAAATATTGGTATCAACGCTAATGTACTCCATAATGAAACTTGTATTGTAAGTATGTTATCATCCGAACCAAGTCCTTGCCCTGTATAACTTGTAAATGGGGTAATTGTGAGGAATATCAAAATAATTCCCGTCATTGAAAGTAATTTACTCCAAAGTAAATTTCCAGTATTTTTTGGTATCAAAAACGTTGCTATTGCCATAGACATTGGAACTAACCACCATCCATGTAATGCCTTAGAGATATTCCATGCTACTTCTTCACTTCCGTTTAGGAAATAACAAACATTACTAAATGTTCCATAAATTAATGCACCTAATGATAATATAATTAGCCAACTAGGTGTGCTCATGTCTACTTTTTTATTATCGTAAATTGTCATTAAATGTGCTGCTAAGACTCCTAATGCTAAAATCCCGTATGCTGTAAAATATGCAGAAGCATGTGTTGTGTGTGGTGCTAAAGAAGTAAAACTAATTACGATTAATACTAAAGTTAACAAAAACCAAAATAAGGAAAGCATTGATGCTCCTGCTTCACTAGAAATTTTGCTTCCTAGCATTCTATTTTGAATATGGAATCCCGCTCCAATTAAAGTCATTCCAAGGAATCCCCAAAATGTTGCTATATACGCTGCCGAAGATAATTTCTCTCTATCGAAATCTCCAAAGGCGGACATTAAAGCTGTAGAATCATAACCAAGCCATAAATTTAGAAATGTTAAAGTTGATGCAATAGGCATCCAAATTAATCCTAATGTCATCCAAGATGTTGCTGCTGAACCTTTCTTTTTAGAAAATAAATCTACAAGTCCTACAGGTGCCTTTTCCATTGAAAAAAAAGCCATATCCCTTAGGCTTCCTCCTAAAGATCCCATTCCTCTAGATATACCTAGAAACAATCCAATAATTATTAAAAAATAAACTAATGTTCCAATCGCCATAATATATCACTACTCTCTAAAAACTTCTCCTACGACTGATGCTAATAACGTTGCTATACTCACAAAAATACCTAACATAAACCACCATATTGAATTGGTTCCAAATAATCCTGAAAATGGTGAAAAATCACCAAATAAAGAAAAAGCCTGAGTAGAAATTGCTAATATTCCAAGGGCCATAATTCCTACAATTGTCAATACTACTCGTGAAGATTCTGGTTCTTCTAAACCTTGTATTACATCTGGAATATTTTCCTCTACGCCCATGACAACACCTTAAAGTCATGATTGGCCAACTATAATAGCGTCATAAACATTGACCAAAGACTGGGTAAAATTAGTACTCTAGAACCTGATTTGGATTAATACAAGTTAAATAAATTTCCAATTTTTGTTCTACGGTTTAATCCAACTCCAATAGGAACTGGAAGATTTTGATCACTATGAATTTCTTCCTTCCATCGAAGTTGACATTTGCAATTTAAATGTAAGAATTCTTCCAAGGAACCGCTTACTGAATATCTCTCAATTGCCGCCGCTACTTCTGTATCACATTGTCCACAATTATGCGCACCCCGCGGCTTTCCCGCCGCAGTAGGATGAACGATTAATCGAGAAATTATGTCTCCATTTGGCTGTACATATTCATGCACCTCCCTAATTAATTCCACTAATGACCATAGCCAGGGAGGTCTGTAATCTCCATTTCTATACAATCTATCAATTATTGTTCCTCTTTGTATATTCATTGGATTAATTGAAATCTCATCCGAATCCATCAATACGGATTTTACCCATTTAATACACTGTGTTAATGCTTCACCTTCCGACATAAAAGGTGGTTTGAACATCAGATAAGATTTAATTCTGATATCGTGTTCCTTTAATTGCTCTACTGCTTTATGCCATGATTTCAAAGTAAAACCTTTGTTGATATGGAATCGAAGTACTTCATCGTCATATGCTTCTAATCCTATCGCTACTGTGAAATTTTGATTTAATGCTTTAGCCCAAGTTAATTTTTCAGAAGTTAATTGTTCGGTTCTGGATTCTACAATAAGGTGCTTTCCTAATTTATTTGTTTCAGTTAATACGAATTCTTGAAATTGAATTGGGATTTCTCTATCTTCGAATAAACTTCCTGATGTGTAGACTTTAATCATGTCCACATTCTCGAAATTATTTAATTTGTTTTTTGAATAATTCCACTGATCATGTAAATCTTCATTAGTAACATCATCTCTAGTATCATTAAAATAACCACAAAAAGTACAACCAGAACTCCACCACCAATGACATCCTTTTGTTCTTAAAATCACCGTAGCTGCTTGGCAAGGAACCCCCTCTTTTGTTAATTCTGGCGTTACGTATACTGTTGCTGGTTTTCCAGCATCCCATGAATTTTTCTTTTCAAGTGCCCAGGGAGTATTCTCTGGGGCTTTGATCAAATGGTGTAATTTTATACCTGATTTTTCAGGTGAAATAAGGTTTACCATTATGGCTCCCCTAATAGTCAATACATTTGAAACACCCTATCCTGTAAAAAAACATCTAATTAATTTAACAAATAGGACAAGGTATACAAAACAACTCGATTAGGGAGTTCTTATGAGTAGTGTTGCTATTACTACAGAAAATGAAAACAGACTTACAAAAATTATATCTCCTTATCCTGAGAGTATGGATGAGGAAAGTAAGAATGCCCTGAAAGGTTGGTATTTCTTTGATTGGGCAAATCAAGCTTATGCTTTGACCGTAATGACAGTGATTGCTCCTGCATTAATGGCTGGTTTGTATAACAAAGCCACTGGAACGCAAACTGGTGACTCATTCTATGCAATGGTTCTTACGCTTTCGATGGCATTTGTTATAGTGACTGCACCTGCATTAGGGGTCATTGCAGATCGTATGCCAATCAAAAAGAAATTATTAAAATGGTATACACTTGTCGGTATTGCATTTACTGCATTAATGGGGGCTGCTCCTTACTTTGGCTCAGATGGTTATATGATTCTCGCTGTGATGTTTGCAGTTGGTACAGTAGGATTTACTGGCGGTAATGTCATCTATTACTCTTTCATGCCTTACTTAGGTAAAAGGGAAGATCAAGATAAGATATCAACTTGGGGATATATGTATGGATTCATGGGTGGTTCAATACTACTTATTTTCCACCTTGTCATATTATTAGGTGGATTTTGGGATTCAAACTTTACATTCGCTGTAGTCTTTGCAAGCTCTGCACTATGGTGGTGGGGGTTCGGAGCATTAATGTTCAAGTGGACTCCTGAACCTGAAATATCCTCGGATTTAGAATGGGAGAGTTTAGGTAAAAACAACTTATCGAGAGTTTTTAATGCTGGGAAAATTGCATATGTTCAAGTTTATAAAACAGCAAAGGAAATTCGAAAATTTAGGGTTCTTGCATTCTTCTTACTAGCGTATCTACTGTTTTATGATGGTGTAAACACAATCGCCAGTATGGCAAGCGCATATGGAGAATCTGCGTTGAGACTTAATCCAAGTATGAATGTCATGTTACTTTTGACAGTTAATATTGTCGCAATTCCAATGACGTTTGTTTTCGGTAAACTAGCTGAAAAGAAAAGCTCAAAATTTGCATTGATGTTAGCACTAATTATCTATTGTTGTGTTGCTGTTGTAGCTGCTGGATTTACTCCTCTTGAATTAAAAGGAGAAGAAGACGCTAAACGCTATGATTTCCAATTTGAGTGGAATGAGAATACGGGCCTGTATGAAATGACTACATTGTATGATAGAGGATATGAAGGGTGGATTTCAGAAGAATCTGAAGGTGATGCTGCCTTCCGTAATGCCTTCCAAGAACATTTTCCAGAACCTGATTATTCAGTAGAAGAAGCGGGAGAAAGCACGATAGGAACGGGATTAATGATTTGTTTATTCATCTTAGTAATAGTCGTACTATTAGGTGGCGGCATCAAGTTAATTCAGGATAAAAATCTCGGATTGATGGGTGTCTTCGCTGCTTTTCTTCTAGTGGGTGTTGGTATCTTTGGAGCTTCTTTCCTTGCAGGTCAAGCCACAACCACAGTCGATGATGTCAATACCATTACCGAAAATGATGCCATTGAACTCGTTGCTGCTTTTGATAATACAAATGACCATCGTTTCTCAATAATTATTCTTGGAGGGAATGTATCTATTGCAGGTGCTTCGGAAGTTGGTGACACTCACCCAACTAACGTAGATCAAGGTGGAAAAGTTGATTGGTGGGCCACAACCCTGCGCAGTAATGTATGGGCTCCGTTCGGAATAAGTGTATCTTTACAATGGATTATTCTTGGATTATTTGTGGGGTGTGCCATGGGTTCTGCTGGAGCTCAAGCTCGTTCTATATTCTCAGTATTGACCCCAAAAAGTCGTACATCTGAATTCTTTGGTTTCTTTGGATTCCTAGGAAAATCTGCTGCTATGATTGGTACTGCACTCTATGCTATTGCTAGTACAAGATATGACAGCCGGGTTGCAATAATGTCAGTTACAATTGTTATTCTTTTAGGTACCTTCCTTACTAGTAGAGTAGATATTGAGGAAGGTATACGTGTGGCTGAAGAAGAAGATAAAAGGGCAATGGAAAATAAGTGATTTCATGAACTATTTTACAATGTTACAACATGTATTAACTACTTGTTTTATGCTTGTTGCAGCAGTAGTTTGGGGAGTTGCAGCAATACCTTCTGTGTACATATTTCTTTGTTCTTATGAATTCCTAGAATCAGCAACTCCAATGTTGAAAGTTGTAGGAATTTCATTATCGCTTGGTGCGGGGTATATCCTTTGGGGGGTTTCAATTATATTATTAACTGGAATTTGTGGCTTTATAATACGGCCAAGATTGAAAGTATCAAAAGTCCCTTTACGCTCTTTAACCACAATTAGGTGGGGGATAATTGGTGCTTTGACAAGACTTAGGTATAACTGGATGGAACTAATTAGTCCGTCGTGGGTTTCAAACATTCATTACAAAATGATGGGTTGTAAAATTGGTAAAAATGTACAAATTAATACTGCAAATTTAAATGATGCATTTATGGTTGAAATTGGAGATGGGGCGATTATTGGGGGAGGTGCATCAATAAATGCTCATCTTGTTGAAAAAGGAGAGTTAGTATTAGCTCCAGTTATAATTGGTTCTAATTCTGTAATCGGAGCACATAGCTTTATTACTCCTGGTTGTGAAATTGGAGAAGGATCTGTAGTTGCTGCAAGCGCAGTATTATCAAAGTGGACTAAAATACCCTCCAATGAAGTATGGGGAGGAATTCCTGCTAAATTCATTAAGAAAATAAATTAGATTTATTCTTCTTCTGCTATTTCGGTAGCTCTTGCTTCAATTGCTTCTGCCATGCGTTCTTCAATAGCACGTTGCATATGTTGTGATTGCCTTTCTGCTTCTACCGCTTTTTCAATCATTGTATATCTATCTTTTATTGCTTTATTGAGATCTTCGAATAATGCCATGTGGCCAACATACCAATCATCTCTGGCCTTTAATTCTATAACTGCAAGGCGTAAATCATTATCAAGTTCTTCGGATATTCCAAATACCTTTGCAAGACGGTTCTTTTCTCTAATATATTTCTCTTCCATCTTTTCTAATTCTGGTTCTAAAAACTCTACTTGTTTTCCAGATTTAGCTCCTCGCATTTCTATTTCTCTTAATCTGTTATCTTTTTCAGTCAAAAGTGCTTCAATACCTTCTTTTTCGATTTCTCTATCTACAATCTCTTTTTCAAGTACTTCTATTTCTGCTTTTAGAGTAGTGAGTTCTTGCTCTTGTGCAGAAAATGCATCATAAACTTTGAGAACTCTTTCTGTCTCTTGCTTAAGAGCTTCTTCTAACTCTTTAATTCTTAATTCAGGTGTAATTGTACCAGTTGTTATTTCGTCGGTCATGTACTGTCCCTCTAAGTCTCTGAACACCCCAACGGTTAGACCATAATAACTCCGACGCTTGAGTTTTTAATTAATTTACATTATCGGAAGTGTTTGAAATTAAACCGATTTGACTTTCAAGTGGTCCACATAACTTGATTTCTCCCGAGTAATATGGACAATTGTTACAAATTGCTACTTTTTCCACGGATTGTCTTTGAATATCCCTAATATCTATCTTATTCATAGAAGATTTTGTAATCCATTTTAATAATTTGGTGAGGCTTTGTTGTTTATTATTTTGATTTGATTCATTCCAAGAAATCAATCTTCCAGATGCTGCAACATAAAGACTTGGTGGCAATATTTTTCTTCTGTCATCACGGTTATTTTGTATCTGATTTAATACATGATTATACAAGGCTAACTGTAAACTATGATTATCTAAAATTTCTTTTTCAAAGGAATTTAATTTAAATCTATTTTCTATATCTTCTACTGGAATTTGTAAAGAGGTTCCGTTCAATGAATCAAATTTATTAAATCCATGTAAACTACCTTCTGTTTTAATGTCTACGGCCATGAGAAACCTATTATTTGATTTGTCGGATAAGGCCAATACAAGATCGATTCTACCTGAAAAAGAAATTGTAGCATTCTCTATCTCCGCAGTTTTTTCTATTCCGTATGGGGTCCATAATTCAACTCCAACCTCTTCAGAATCTACTGAAATTTTACATTCAAATGGCATTTCTGTGAGTAAACCGTCTATTGTTAAACCTTCCACCTCTCCCCCTGAACATAATTTCCCAAGAGGCCCCTTTTCAAATAAACGTGATAAGGTGTCTAATCTTTCAGTGGTTTTTTTCTCATCTGCATCAATTGGCAATAATTCATTAATAATTTCTGAAATTACATTATTATTGAGTAACTGAGAACTTTGCTTTCTTTTCCAAGTTAAAGGTAAATCAAAATTATTTCCTTTAGCCGGATTTCCGATTCCTACTTCAACTAATCTATGAAAAATTGTTCCAAAGTCAGCAGGATTAGGAAAATTATTTCCATTAAATGTCTCTTCTTGTTTGTAAGGCAATAGAGATTCTGAAGAAAGACCTAGGTTTGTACTTAACCAATGCCTCCTTTTACACATACCAGCCGCATCTAATTTATGTGGAGCAAGTGTTAATGCTATTTTACGAATAAATTTATTTTCTATTTTTTCAGGTTCAAAGGGCTTAAATGTTAATTTTTCTTGTTCCTGTTTTAACTTGGAATAAGGTGTATTATTTTTTATTAAGTTTGTAAAACATTCAGGAGAATGGAAAATAGTAATTGAATTAAGGCCTTTATGGAAATATGAGTTATGGTATAATTCTGCAGGTTGTAAATTTAATTGGGTACTTGGCCCTGGAATAATCCAAGGGTTATTCTCATTATCTGAAGAGTTATGCGCAATACCGGAAAATATCATTTCCCCAAGAGAGGGATTTTCTTGTTTAGGGAGTTTCATGAGAATTTTATTTGTGTTAGAAATTTTTGCAGGGGAATTATTATTCCCCCCTACTACAATTAGATGTTTCTCTACTCTAGTCAAGGCCACATACAATAGCCTTCTATATTCTGCTTGAATTTGTGACTTAGTCAATAATTTTGCTAATTGCCACATCCCACTTTGAATGCCTTCTTTACTAGACCACGGTTTCAATTGAGAAGCCATTAATTCTGGGGTTACTACCAATCTTTTACGTGTAATAGTATTCAATGAATGATGAGCCTCATTAAACAAACCACAAAGGACTACGACTTTCGATTGTAATCCCTTAGCCGCATGAATTGTCATGACTCGAATAGCTCCCGATAAGGGTAATGTTTTTGCTGGAAGTTCTCCTCCTTCTTCTCTTAAATTTTCTAAAGCAGACATCAACAAGATTCCTGAACCTCCTACTTGTGAAAAAATTACACTAACAATTGAAATAAATTGTTCTGCTAATTGTCTATCTTCAGAAGATGAAAATATAGTTAACAGATCTGAAAAATCCAAGGTTTCTTCTAATAATCTAATCAAATCTCTTGAACGTAATAAGGTATTCCAACGAATATAAAGTTGTTTATTAGGGCTTTCTTGGATGTATTCTAGTAGTAATTCAAACAAGTTTTTATTATCGGGTATTTTTTTAATAAATTGATGAAGTTGTTTGTCATTAAAACATACTAATTCCGATCTTAATAATGATGCCATAATTGTAGGATTATTTGGATTGACTGCAGCGTTTAGAAGGTTGTATAATGCTTGAACTACTGGTTGATCTAACAATCCTTCTTGCCTATCAACTATAGCAGGTATCCCCCAATTACTGAAACGATTCATTAAATCTGTAACATGTGTTCTTTTTTGTACAAGTACCATTATATCTTCAGGCGCTATCTTTTCACCTGCGGGTATTTTTACCCACTCAGTATTTTCATTTCCGTTTCCTAAAATATTACAATCATATCCATGAATCAAGGCATGTAACCTTGCTGCCAATAACTCATGTTCCTTCTCATATGATTTTGAACCGTTATTTTTGATAAATGGATCGAGAGGTTGTTCAAAATTGTCAATGTTTTCAATCTTATTTTCATTAGAAACTGGAAGTATCCATTCAATTTTCCCATCTTCATTTTTTAACTCATTTGAAGGTTGTAATGATTGTGCTCTTGCATACCAATCTCCGCCAATATAATCGTGCTCTTCAGAAAATAAATCTTCAAATAATTCATTTAAAGTTATTAATAATTTACCATCGGTCCTATAATTCATTGATAGTTTCAAATATCCTTGTTGTCTTTCGGATTGTATAATATGATCTAATATTTCATCATTATCTCCTAATGATAGAGTTAATAAGTTTTCATTACTTCCTTCTATTTTCTCTTCTAAAATATCTCCAGTAACAAATTTATTTAATTTTATTTTAGAGGGGATTGGTCGAGGGTCTCTTCCAAATCCCTCTAATACACCTTGCTTATTTCTTAAATCAATTAATCTCTTTTCACTACTCATCTCAATTTTATTTATTGCACGTATTGTTTCAATTGTTTTTAGCATAACCGTGACTTGTGCTTGTCTAAATCTAAATATACTTTGTTTTAAATCACCAACTACGCAAACTGTAGGATCCCATGAAGACAATGGAGGTCTTTGTTCACTACTTTCTAATTTCCTCCTACCAAATAATCGGCACAAAAGCCTGAATTGTTGAGGATTAGTATCTTGATATTCATCTATAATAAAAGTCCTAAATCTACGCCTTAATGATTTAACAACTTCAAATCTATTAGTTAAATCATCATAAACATCGCGTTTCTCTACGGATAAAGAAAGTGCTTTTTCAATATGATTATCTTCCCATGGGCTATCTGATAAGTTATCTAACGTTCGAATAATATAATTGGGATACCATGTTCTACAAATATCTGGGCACCTAGTTAAAAGAAGATCTTCTGCTAACCTCTGAATATCGGAATAATCATGCATTTCTCTAGTTATTTTTATCTTTTTTAATATTGCTTGGACTCCATGTTGAACTATGAATAAATCTTCAAGGAGGTTTATTTGGAGTGAAATCGATGCAATCAATGGTTGTTCAGGAGGAGTAACTCCTAAGGGATAAGAAACTAATTCACTTCCTCTTAAAAATCCCTCTGGATGTTTTGGACATGCTAATGTTGGATTAAATAACCAAGCGCAATAACCCATCCACCTTAATTGCCTGAATACTGGTTCACTAAGAATATTAGAAATATTATTGCCTACTTCTTGAATTTCTATTTTTGATTTTTCTTTATTTTTCGCTCCTTTAATTGAGGATCTTGCATTAATTCCAGAAGGCCATTTTTCAGTTTTAGAATTAGGCAACATACCATGAGGCATTGCTGAAGATTTTGATGACATTTTTAGAAATTGCTTTTCAGTTGTAATTATGTATTCAAAATGCGATAGCCATTGTAATTTTTCCCAATCATTTGAAGGTAGTCCTGATCTTATCAAATCATCAAATGCTGCATAACGGCTCTCCTCAATCAATGCACCTTGTAACTCTAATTCATTACTAAAGTTAATACATCCATTAAGCCAATTATTGCCTAAATTATAGATTTCATCTAATCTATTTAACCCTGGTTGACTAATAGAAAGTATCATCTCTTGGATATAATTTTTTATAGCATCTGATTTTTCTACACCCTCAATGCATAATTGCCTAATTGTTGATTCGGATTCTTCTACAAACAAGGATTGGTTTAATAATTCCCCTAGCATTTTTTCAGCAATATATCTTCCTCCTAGTCCGATAGACAATCTATTTCTCGCTTCGATAAAACTTGTATGATTAGAGATTATTCCTGCCTCAAAAGCGTCATTTTCATTTCTTATTCTCCAAGCAGTTTTTATTGCTAATTTTGATAGCAAAGGCCTTGTTTCATCACTCACATTTTCCTTTGTTGGTGATTCGTTTACTAACCCCATCCATGGCTTCAATAAAGACGAGAAAAATGAATCTATTGTGCCAATAGGTGCCTCGTCAAGTAAGGAAAGCATTTGTTCTATCAACCCATTTTGATTGATTCTAGGGTCGTCTCCATCTTGCTGTTTTTCAAATAATAACGTTCTAATTCTATGCCTTAATTCATCTGCTGCATCATTTGTAAATGTAATTGCCACACATTCTGAAGGAAGTAAACCCCCCCATTCCTCCAAATCTATTTGTTCTCTTTTAGGGGCTCTTAATGAACCTGGTCCGTGTAACGGTCTGCGTGGAGATGGAGGAAGTAAAATTGTTGCTCTTTGTTCATCGTTTAGTAAATGCTCAATATATCTTAGAGCCATAACTGTTGTTTTCCCCGTGCCAGCTCCTGCAGCTATTGCAACATGTTTATCAATATCTAAACCTAAACGTTGACTACGATTTAATTTATTTTTTAGTTTCAAAATTCTCCCCTCTTTTCTAAACCTAATCCGCATATTCTTCTAACGCTACAAAATTCACAATGATATCCTGGTGTTGGATGAACATAACCCTCTTTAGCAAAATTTGATGCTTTTAATGCTACCAAAAGTTTCCAATTAATCCATGCTCGAAAGGGATTTGATTTAGCGGGTAAACTTTCATTGGGGAATCTATACATTTCATGAGTATAATTCGTTAGCTCTCCAATCTCTAAAGTTGATAAATATCTACTATATTCTGGATCTATCTCTAAATTATTATTTGTTATATCTCCTACCTCTGAAATTCCTACCCCGATTACTAAATCTCCTGGGTGAGCTAATTCCCATGCTCTTGCATATAACGCAAGTTGTGATTCTTCAAAAATCGCTTTTTTGTGTTTTAATCCTAAATTGGCTTTACTAGGACCTTCAACACTTTTAGTATCTCGAATTAAAATTAGCCTACGAGGTGTCCAATTTCCCAATAGAAATGGTGCAGGGGTATTGTCTCCATTCTCATTGATTAAAGTTCCATCCTCAAATGGAATTAAATCTACTCTGTCAATCCATCCCCTAAGTAATAGTTTTTCAGATGATGACTCCGGAAATTCTATTATTGTGGGGTTTTTCTCATTTAAATTCCATTCAAATGCAATATTTATGCTATCTTTTAATTTCAATTCCGAAAGTAACATTTGACCAATTCTTCCCTTTGGTTTAAGAGAAGGGGTATCATCTTCCCACCATTTTTCAAATTCTTCTAGATTCATTCCAATAAAGTCTCTTCTTCGATGAACTGCCATTGCATCAGTACGCCAAATCCAAGGGGTTTTAGTAGAAAGTACTTTTATAAATTCAGACATTAAGTTATCTAAATTAAATGATTTATCTAAAATATTTTTAATTGTAAAATCACTTCTTTCTTCTCCGACCTTAAAACCTAATTGAGAGCAGATCAATTCTGCAAATGAATCATGTAATGTAATACCTCTAATCCTTATATCTAAGTCTTCATTTATTAGTTCCTCTTTTGACAAATATAATTCTGATTCTAACCACCCTCTTCTTGGGCATTGAATCCATTTGTTTAATTTACTAGCAGACCAAATTTTATCTTTCTTGATTCTAATAAAATCTGAATGCCCGCTTCTTTGATCTAAAAAAGTAATTCCCAGAGGTTTCGGCTCCAATGGCCTTGGGTCAATACTGGGGGTAGAATTAGTGGTATTATGGCGCCTTCCAATTACAGGCCAAGTAGAATAATTTCGTGGGAATTCTACATCTTTTGGTAATTTTTTTGGGGGTGTTAATTTTAAATTCGTACTTGAAACAAAGTTGTTCCTCTCTTCCCAGTTAAGATAGTCATTTTCGTTTTCAAACCCCATCGGCTCTCTTTTTACTCTATCCTCGTGCATTGATTTTTCATGCATAATTAATGCAGCACTAGCATTCAATAAGGGGATATTTTTTCCATCTAAGGTTCTAAGAATTCCCGTTTTCTGCTTAATTGATCTTAATGTTGTGCCTGTATAAGAAGTAAATGACTGATTCTCCCTCCAAATGATTTTTTCAGGGTTAAATACGAATAATTCTTTTCCTTTAATTAAATTATTAGTCCAAGCAGTTTCTACATCTTGTAACCAATCTGGCATTTCTTCTTTATCGCTACTTCTCCGATTCAGCCACTCTGCAAATGGGGTGGAGGGAAATGTTTTTGAATCAATAGAGGGATCTAATAATAGAATTTGTTTTCCACTAAGTAAGATATGATTGAAATAATGGCGCGCCGCACGTATCTTTTCGTCTGGGTTCAATAATCCTGCGGATCTTAATTCTTCAAAATCTAACCATGGGAAATAAGGCATTGATAAATCCCAGTCCTCATTACCTAATCCTACTACTATTACAACGTCAGCGCTACACCCAAGAGCATTTTGAGGAGATAATATCCTAATTGATTCATCAGAACATTTTGGCTTAGACAAGGATATTGAATTCATTAATTCAATTGATTCTTCAATCCATTTTTCCCCCTCAATAGGATATTTTAAACTACAGGCTTGTTGGATTTTTCTTAAATTTGAATGTAAATGAAGATATTTTTGTATTCCGACAACAGATGAGTCTGGAACATCAACATTCATCCAAGATTCCCAATCTAATTTTTGTATAATCTCAGAAAGCCACTCGTCTCCAGAAGTTGCACTATTTATTCTTGGTAATTCCGCCTTAGAATCACATCCAATATTATATTCTTTAATGTCTAGGGCATCTCTATCTGATTTGTTTAGTAATGGTCTAATTAAGTTTGCAATAGAGAGTAACCACCATTGGGTTTGCTCTCTTATTTTTCTTTGTATCTTTTCATCTACAAATGGATTATCAAATTTTTCCCTGCTTAGTGCATATAACCAATCTCTAAGAGTACCTCCGCCTCCAAGAATATGGAATGTACGAGCAGTTTCCTCAAGCAAATTACAATCTGCAATGGGAATATATTCATTATTTATTGGATGTTTGTGACTAAATAAATAATCATCCCTAAATGAATGATCATTCTGAGTTGAAATCATTTTTAATTTATCGCAAGACCAAGCGTCTTGACCAGTCCCAAGCTTCATTAATTCCCCAAGCCAATACAAGATACTAAGGAATTGTTCTTGATTATCTTCCTCATCAATTTTTATTCCAATTGATTCGAATAAACGTGGCCATTTCTCTCTACTTTCTTTAGGTCTAGGATCTATTATCATTAGTTTATTATTTGAATCGTGGTTATTGCAATATGCCGATAATATACCATGAAGTGCTTCATCTGTTTGTAATGAATTAAATAGCCCTAAATGGAAAACATCTGACTTTTTTGAGTTAGGATCGACTTCATGATTGGGGACCCACTCCGGTCTCGATTCCTTATCCTTACATATTTCCACATCTGCAAGATATGCTCCATGCTCCCCCAAACGAAAACTTCCGGAATTACATAATTGATGAATTGGTTTATATCCAGATAAGCATTGTAATAATTCTAATTTTGCATCACTCAAAGTTGGGCTCATATCTTGAGTTATGATTCCATCTATGTCCCTAAGACTAAATAATTCTAAATCTTTATTTTGATTCAATAGTTGTATTATTTTTTTAAGTCTTAACCTGGGGTGGGTCCCTGACATTTGTTTTTCAACTTTAAGTAATAATTTTTCATATTCTATAATGCCAGGATCTGCTTCCCACTCCTCGGGTATATTTCGTTCACAAATTTGTTGATGTAATTGATCTAGCATTCTTGTTTTTCCCCTCGACCATTCAATTTTGAGATTAGAATGTAATCTCGGAAAACCAGCTCTTGCTGCAATAGCAATACAATTATTATGAATGATTTCAAACAATATTCCCTCCTCCTCTATGATTCTAGGTAGGCGTAAATCTGAATGTAAAGAATCTACGAGTCGGGGTATTGTCAAATGAATACTTGAATCGATAGGGGTTTTACCCTTTTCATTTAAGGTTGTTAGTGCTTGTTTTCTTGCTTCTTCATTAGCATAAATAATCATTATTCTTGATGTGTTTGATTCGTCTGAATCAACTCCTTTTGCTAATGTTAATTGATGTTCAATTAACCATGAGGGGATAGGTTCTCCTGGCTTAACATGTTCAATAGAAATCCTATCTTTGTATTGTTGGAATTCCATTGCTCCACCTCCCCCTACTCTTAACGCCATGGTTCTTGAATCCTTTCTATCAAAGTACTGTAAATAGTTTAATCGATATAAAGACTTGAACCAATAAATAATTATAACACCTAATGTGTATTCGAAAGCATATGGGCAAACGAAAGATATGCATAATCTTAATTACATTTAGCCTATTAATGTGTAACATAACTAATATTTCAGCAAGTAGTGAGGTCGAATTTGAATCTATGCGTGGACCTTTGTTTGGGGGGGTCGTTATTGATCCTAGTGAAAACTTCAATGAATCAACAACGGCACAATATATGCCATCAATAGCACATATATTCACTGCAACGTGGTGCGCACCCTGTGTTGAAGTTGAACACGCAATAGAAGATGTCGCAAATGAAACCGATGTTGTAATGCTTACATTCCATAGATTCGCTGGAGAAACAGAAGATCCGTTTGGAAGTGAAAATGCTGAGGATTGGTGGAAAGAATGGTTCAAAGACGAAATGCCATTACAACCTACAGCAATAATTAATGGAGGAGATTTATTAATTGGTGCAAGTCAAGGAAGTTATGATAATCTTTATGCAAAAGCAATAGAAAAACCTGTTTTAGAAACTTCTGAACAAACTGCTTTTCCAATGATTCATACTTGGTATGATTCTAATGCCTCAGAACTTTCATGGGAAGTACTTGACGTTGATGGATGTGATGAAGTCAAAACATTCATAAATTTTGTAGAAGATATTGCATATTTCCCTAATGGTTCCAATGGATTAGATAACTATACACATATTGTACATCATGTTAAAGAATTTAATGGAGGGGCTGGAACTGTTGATTTAACTCAAACATTATCTGAAATTAATGCTTATGATGGCGATGATTTGAAAATTATACTTACTTTTGGATGCTTATTA
>Ga0114997_10001126_pt1 | contig 22288 bp, 23 predicted proteins | sample ArcticOcean_MG_C_2_FD_87045 | JGI IMG/M metagenome (GOLD analysis project Ga0114997, IMG submission 87045) | Marine microbial communities from western Arctic Ocean - ArcticOcean_MG_CB4_136 | ecosystem: Environmental > Aquatic > Marine > Oceanic | place: Arctic Ocean: Canada Basin | collected...
TCTTTTAGAACCTCACCTCCCGTGGGAAATTGTCTACCCATTGGTTTTCCTTGGTGGCCTGTTTTTCTTCCTAAAATATTTCTAAGCCTCAGGATTATAAACCCCGCAAACATTGCCAATAAAATTATATCTATAAAACCAAACTGATTACTCATATTTTTTTGATTATAATACCTAAGTACTGTAGTATGCAAATATATTTAAATAGACAAATGAACGCTATTATCCTTTTTATAATTGGCATACCTTTAATAGAAATTTATTTAATGATTAAAGTTGGTAGTGCAATTGGAGCTTTTAATACAATTTTCTTAATTTTTTTTACTGCAATTGCTGGGATATTTTTTGCCAGATTAGAAGGTTTTAGAACTCTAAGGTCAGGTTTCCAGCAATTGGTAAAGAATGAATTGCCAGTATATGAAATAATATCTGGCGCAACTTTAGCTTTTGCGGCCTTACTCCTAATAATCCCAGGATTTTTAACTGATATAATTGGATTTTTATTAATATTTCCTTTAACAAGAAAAATACTAATAAAAAATATTTCTGCAAAATTTGATAAAAAAAAAGTAAATAAAGATTTTATTGAAGGTGATTTTGAAGATAGAAATGATAAATAAAATTGTTTAATGAGTTATAAAATAGTATCCAAATTTATAAAAGATATATCGTTTGAAATACCAAATGTTCAAACATTTGCAATGCTAGAAAGTGAAATTAAGAATTATAATTTAACTTTTGATATACAAAGTCAACCATTCAAAAAAAGTATAATCGAAGTAAGTACTATTTTAAAAATTTTACCCACCCAAAAGGTTAAACATAAAATGTTAGCAGAAATAAATCTTACCGCTTTAGTTTCTATAGAAAATGTTGGGGATGATAAAAAAAAGTTAGAACACATAATATTAGTAGATGTCCCAACCGATGTTTACAAATCTCTTTACGAAACCTTTGTTTACTTATTTAAACAGGCGGGTGTGGATAATATCCAAATTGAAAAAAAAATTGATTTTGAAAAACTTTATAAAGAAAAAAATAAATCCTAACCAAAAAAGTTCTTTTTTAATTGCCGTTTTATATAATCTTTATGCAGCTTTAATTCTTGATTTGAGGGTTTAATTATTTTTCTTTTTTTACTGTTAATATTATTAATATTTTGATCAATTTTTGTATTAAGAATTTCTGAGGTTTCTAGATTTAACTTAGGTTCTTTTTGATCAATAAGATTAATATAAACTTCTTTTAATAATTCGCAGTCCATCAATGCGCTATGTTTATCTCTTTTTGAGTTATCAATATTTAATCTTTTGCAAAGTGCGTCTAATGAATTTTGCGATCCGGGGTATTTCTGACGGGCGAGTTCTAAAGTATCTATTGTAGTTTCTTTTTCAATTTTTTTTTTATTTAAAAGTCCAAGTTCGTAATTTAAAAAAGATAAATCAAATACTGCATTATGGATAATAATTTTTTTACCTTTAATAAATTCAAGAAATCTATCAGCTATTTCAGAAAATTTTTTTTTATCATCTAGAAACTCATTTGAATATCCATGAACTTTAAATGCATCTTCAGAAACTCTTCTTTCTGGGTTTAAATATTCATGAAAAATATTATCTGTGGGTATTAAATTATCTAACTCAATACAACCAATTTCAACAATTCTATGCTGCTGGGATGGGGATAGGCCTGTAGTTTCTGTATCTAATATTACTTCAAGCATTTGATAAAATTTTTTTCAAAATTATTTTAACATTTTTTTTAACAGAATGATTTTTAAAATTATTTTTTACTATATAGTTAGATTTTTTCTTTTTTAATTCTAAGGGAAGTTGTACTTTTTTAAATTTTTTTAAAATTTTTAGATGCACATTATCTCTTTTTTTTAGCCTTTTACTAATTTCTTTTTTTTTAGCATCAACAAAGATGATGATATCTTTTTTTCTATTTATTTTATTTTCTAGTAGCAAAGGAATGTCCAAAACTACTATTTTTTTTATTCTGTTTTTTTTAATAAATTTATTCATTTGTAAACGTACCTCTGGATGAATTACTTTAATAATTTTTTTTAAATTAATATTATTATTAATAATAGCCTTTGTAATTACTTTTTTACTTATTGGGAAAGAAGCAATATATTTAGGAAGTACTTTTTTTAATTTATTGAAACAATTTCTGTTTTTTTTATAAAGAAGGGCTACTTCTTGATCGGCATTAAAAACTGGATAACCAAATAACTTTGCTACATGGCTTTTCCCAGAACCAATATCTCCAACAACTGCAATTCTAATCATTGTAATGCTGATACTTTAAATTCAGAAAATCTAAACTTCTTTGTGTAAATTGTGAACTCCAATCACAATAATTTTTATTTCCCCAAAGCTCAAATGCTGCCATTGCTTGATATATAAACATTAAGCTTCCGTCCTGCGTTATGTTCCCTAATTCGGCCCCTTTTGAAATAAAGTCAGTTTTTCTTCCTCCTTTTTTATAAATTAAATCATAAAAAAATTTTGGATAATCAGATTTTTTTTTAATATTTAGTTCAATTTTATCTTCATCTTTTAAACCCAAGCTTGTAGCATTTATTATCATATCAAATTCTGTAGTTTGCCCCCAATCTATAATTTCCAATCTTGGATATATTTTTTTTAAATTATCCAACTTTTTTTTGGTTCTATTGCTTAAAATAATTTTTGAAACCCCCTTTTTTTTCAATACATAAATGATTGAAGGAACTACACCTCCCGCTCCTAAAATAAATATTTTTTTGTTTTTTAATTTATAATTGTTAAAATCTAAACTTGTTTCAAAACCGTAAATATCTGTATTCGCTCCAATAATTTTATTATTCTTTTTAATAATAGTATTTACTGACTGCACTTTATCTGCCTCGGGAGTTAACTCATCAAGAAAAGGAATTACAGATTTTTTAAACGGAACGGTTACATTAAGTCCATGTATTTTATCGTTTTTAAGCTCATCAACTATTCCTTTTATATCGTTTTCATTAATCTTTTTTTTATCATAAACAGCATCTATTTTCGCTTCTTTAAACCAAAAGTTGTGCAATTTGGGTGACAATGAATGTTCTATCGGATTTCCTATTACTAAGTATTTTTTCATTTTATTAAAATAAATTCACTTATAATTTTTCAAGTAGTCTTTTATTTGTTTTACTGGCAAACCCATAATTGTGTCTTCATCGCCTTCAATATTTGAAAATAGAGATCTACCATCAGCTTCAATTTGATAAACACCATACGCATATAATTCTTTGTCATTTATCTTTTCTAAATATGATTTAATTTTGTTTAGATTAAGTTGTTTCATCGTTAACTTAGAAGAATCGGTAAAATTCCAAATCATCGAACCATTTTTAGAAATACATGCAGAACTTATTAAGTGGTGTTTTTGACCATTTAATTTTTGAAGAATATTTAATGCTTCCTCCCTGTTTCTAGGTTTAGAAATAAGCTCACCACTTAAATCAATGACACTATCTGCTCCCAAAACTAAAAGGTTTTCCATTTTTTGACTAACTTTATTTGCTTTTAGTTCTGCAAGATTTTTAGAAATTATACTCGGTGATGCTTTTGCTTTTAATAGTGCTTCCTTAATTTGGTCTTCATCAATATTAGATGGAACGACCTCGCAATTAATATCATTTTGGTCCAAAATTTTTTTCCTAACGCCACTTTTTGATGCAAGAATAATTTTATTAATCATTTAGAGTTCAATATATCTAGTATTTTTATGATGGACGCGGCTGTTTCTTCCACGGACTTTCTTGTTACATCAATAGTCGGCCAATTATTTTTTTTAAATAATTTTTTAGAAATTTCTAATTCAGTTAAAATTTTTTTTTCATTTGTATAATCTCCAGGTCTATCCTCGTTCATGGATTGTATTCTATTTCTCCTAACATCTTGTAATCTTGTTGGATCACAAATTAACCCAACTACGCAAGTGTGTTTTGAACTTTCAATTAATTTCATAGGAATTTCTTTGTCAAGAATAAGGGGAATATTTGCAACTTTATAACCTCTATTAGCTAAGTAAATTGAAGTTGGTGTTTTACTTGTTCTGCTAATTCCTACCAAAACTACATCAGATTTTTCTAGGTCATTTATTATTTTTCCGTCATCGTGCTCTATAGTAAATTGTACAGCTTCTATTCGGCTATAATATTCTTCATCTAAAGCATGTTGGCCACTAGGTTTTCTATTTGCTTCTTTTTTTAAAAGTTTTGAAAAATCAGATATTAAGCTGCCCAAAACTTCAAATGATACGATTTTATTTTTTTTAGTTTCAGATTTAATATAATCTGATAAATTATTATCTACGATTGTATATAAAATTATAATATTTTCTTCTTTTTTTGATTGGGAAATAATTTTATCTATTTGGTTTTCAGTTCTTGTAAATGAATAATGAATGGTTTTACATTCAAAATTGGAAAACTGTGCTTTTATAGCTAAAAAAATCCTATCTAGCGTTTCTCCAGTTGAATCGGACACTTGATAAACTTGGTAAATCTTGTTCATATACTTGTTGATAAATTACTAATTAAATTAATATTTACCTACTTTTTTTAAATAATTCATTTTATTAAGATTTATTAACAATCAACTAACTAAGTTATATACGTTAATTAAATATTAACAAATAATTCTAAATATACACAAAATATAAAATATATAATTAAATCAATAATTTATAATATATATTATTAACAAAAATTATGGAGAAACTGTATACAACTATTTACTAACGCTATTAACATAGCCTACTACTACAACTATCTTATTTATATTATATATTAATGAAGGAAAGATTAACAAGATGCATTAAAGAGAAAGAAACGTCTTATATACCCATATGGTTTATGAGACAGGCTGGAAGATACTTGCCTGAATTTAGAGAAATAAGAAAGAAAAATAAAGATTTTATTAAATTATGTCTAAACCCTAATTTAGTTAACGACATTACACTTCAACCATTAAAAAGATTCGATCTTGATGCAGCAATAATATTTTCTGATATTTTAATGATACCTTATGGTTTAGGACAAAAGGTTGAATTTAAAAAAGGAGTAGGACCGATTCTTGAAAATATAAATCTTGAAAGAATAATTAATACAGATCCTGTAGATTTTGTTCAAAAAATATTACCAGTTTATAAAGGAATTGAAAAAGTTAAAAAAAATCTAAAAGATAAAAACCTCATAGGTTTCGTTGGTGCACCATGGACTTTATTATTATATATGCTTAATAAAGGATCTCCAAAAAATAGTTTTGATTTTAATAAAATTAACAAAGATAAATTTTTAATTAATAGATTATTAAAAAAATTAGAAGAAATAATTTGTTTACATATTGATAAACAAATTGAAGCTGGAGCTAATGTAATACAAATTTTTGATTCTTGGGCTGGTTTATTACCAAAAAACGAATTACCAAATTATTGTTATATTCCAATCTTAAAAATTGTTGATCATGTTAAATCTAAAAAAATACCTGTAATTTGTTTTCCTAAAGGAATTGGTAAAAATTATATTGATTTTTGTAATACAGTGAAGCCAGATTGTATTAGCATAGATTACGACGTTGAGCCCAAATGGATTAAAGAAAAATTAAATGGAATTCCAATACAAGGTGGATTAGATCCTAAAATATTATTAAGAGACAAGGAAGAAATTAAAAAAAATACTGAAAAATACTTAAATATATTTAAAGATTATCCTTATATATTTAATTTGGGTCACGGTGTTTTACCTGAAATTAAACCTGAAACGATTGCTTATGTCGTTGATCTCATTAGAAGTAGATAATAAATGAAAAAAGCAGTTATTTTATTTAATCTTGGAGGCCCCGATAAGTTAGAAAGTGTAGAACCATTTCTGTTTAATTTATTTAATGATCCTGAAATACTTAGCATTCCTTCAATTTTTAGATATCCTTTAGCAAAGTTTATATCTAAAAGAAGAGCTCCAATTACAAAAAATATTTACAAAGAAATTGGAAACAGATCGCCAATACTTGAATTAACCCAAGAACAAGCAGCAAGTTTAGAAAACAGTCTATCAGCAAAGGGAAATTATAAATGTTTTGTTGTTATGCGTTGTTGGCATCCAAGGGCCACCGATGTAATAAAAAAAGTTAAAGAATTTAATCCGGAAGAAATAATACTGTTACCACTTTATCCTCAGTTTTCTGCAGCAACATCAGGCTCATCTATTAATGAATGGAATAATCTGTGCAAAAAAGAAAATTTTTATGTTAAGACAAAAATAATTTGTTGTTATCCTACGGAAAGTAATTTTGTAAAATCTCATGCTAATTTAATTAAAAAAACAATTCAAAATTTAGAAGTTAAAAATTTTAAACTACTTTTTTCAGCCCACGGCCTTCCAGAAATTAAAATAAAAAAGGGAGATCCCTATCAGTGGCAAGTTGAAGAAACAGTTAAAAAAATAATGTTAGAACTGAAAGATATGAATTTAGATCATACAATAAGTTATCAAAGTCGCGTGGGTCCTTTAAAATGGATTGGTCCATCGACAGATGATGAGATTATTAAGTTTTCCAAAGAAAAAAAAGGAATTGTTATAGTGCCAGTAGCCTTTGTTTCAGAACACTCGGAAACACTTGTAGAATTAGACATAGAATATAAGAAATTAGCAGAAAAAAATGGTTGTAGTTTTTATAAAAGAGTACCAGCATTAGGAGTAGAGGAAAATTTTATTAGGGGGCTTACAGAGTTAGTTTTGCAACAAGAAACAAGAGGTAATTTTGTTTCATCAGTAATGTGTCCTAATAAATATATAAAATGCCCACGCCTAAGTTTGTAAATTTTTTTAAAGATAAGTAAAAAATAATTATGAAATTTTTTTTAAGGATCTTGGTTTTTGGTTTATTTTTAAGTATTAATGTCACAATGGCAACTGAAGAAGTAAAATTTGATATTGTTCATAAAAATGAAATATATGAAATCAGAAAGTACTCTGAACGTTTAGTAGCTCAAGCAATTAATGATAAAGACAGAGGTACTTTTAGAAAGCTTTTTAATTATATTGCGGGAGCTAATAATTCTTCTAAAAAGATAGAAATGACAACGCCAGTTACACAAATGAAAAAAAATAATGTGTCCTTTATGCAGTTTTATCTTCCTTTAAAATTTAATAAAAAAACGACACCCACCCCAACCAATTCAGATGTTAAAATTATTTTAATGCAAGAAGGTTACTTTGCGGTAATAAAATATTCAGGTAGATCCTCTGATAAAAATTTTACAAAATATAGAACAATTCTCCATGAAAAACTCTTGGAAGATAAAATTTTAATAAATGGTTTTGCAATTAAAGCAACTTATAATCCGCCCTGGACACTTCCTCCATTTCGCCACAATGAGGTAATGTTTAATGTCAAATGGGAAGGAAAATATTAATAATGAATACATATTTATTATTTAAATCAATTCATCTTATAGCTGTTATTTCTTGGATGGCAGGACTTTTATATTTACCTAGAATATTTGTTTACCACAGTGATGCTGTTAAAAATAAAAAATCTGAAGATTTACTTTCTACTTTTAAAGTAATGGAGAGAAGACTTTTTATTTATATTATGAACCCCGCAATGATCGTATCTTGGATTTTTGGTATATTGTTAATTCACACGATTGGTGTTGATAATTTAAGTTCTATTTGGCTTCAGCTTAAATTGATTCTTGTTGTTCTTTTAACTATTTATCATTTATTTTTATTTCATTGTTTGAGTAAATTTAATGAAAATAGTAATTCATTTTCATCTAAATTTTATAGGATAATTAACGAAATACCTACCGTTTTACTAATATGTATTGTTTTGGTGGTAGTGTTTAAGCCATTATGAGACTTGTAATTTTTAATAAAGGTATTATATTGAGGTTAACAATTCTCGAAAAAAACAATCACCACATAAATGAATTTACAAGAATTAAAAAAAAGATCGCCTGCTGAGCTTATTTTGGAAGCAGAAAAGCTAGATATTGAAAATCCAAGCACTCTTCGTAAGCAAGATATTTTATTTGCTATATTAAAAAAATTGGCAGAAAAAAATGAAAAAATAACTGGCGGCGGCGTTCTAGAAGTTTTGCAGGATGGTTTTGGATTCTTAAGAGCTATAGAATCAAATTATTTACCAGGGCCAGATGACATTTATGTTAGCCCAAGCCAAATTAGAAGATTTGGTTTAAGAACCGGAGACTCAGTTGAGGGAGAAATTAGAGCACCTAAAAATAGTGAAAGATATTTTGCTTTATTGCAAGTAGATAAAATAAATTTTGATAATCCTGATAAAGCTAAAAATAAAATAGCTTTTGACAATTTAACACCACTTTATCCAGATGAGCAGTTAATAATGGAAGTTGAAACAACCAAGGTAGAAAAAAAACCCGATCAGACGGCAAGATTAATTGACTTGGTTAGCCCAATTGGTAAAGGCCAAAGGTCATTGATCATTTCACCTCCAAAGGCTGGGAAAACTATTATTTTACAAAATATTGCTCACTCGCTCGCTAAAAATCATCCTGAATGTTACTTGATGGTTTTACTTATTGATGAGCGTCCAGAAGAAGTCACTGATATGCAAAGATCTGTTAAAGGAGAAGTAATAAGTTCAACTTTTGACGAACCAGCTACAAGGCACGTTGCTGTTGCTGAAATGGTAATTGAAAAAGCAAAAAGGTTAACGGAGCATAAAAAAGATGTAATAATACTTTTAGATTCTATAACTAGACTTGGACGCGCTTATAATGCGGTTATACCTAGTTCCGGAAAAGTTTTAACTGGAGGTGTTGATGCTAATGCATTACAGAGACCTAAAAGATTTTTTGGAGCCGCAAGAAATATTGAGGAAGGTGGTTCTCTTACAATTATATCAACAGCTCTAATCGACACCGGCAGTAGAATGGATGAAGTCATCTTTGAAGAATTTAAAGGTACTGGAAATAGCGAATTAATATTAGATAGAAAAATTTCAGATAAGAGAATTTACCCTGCGATTGATATTACCAGATCAGGAACAAGAAGAGAGGAATTATTATTTAAAAATGATGACCTTTTAAAAATGAATGTTTTAAGAAAAATATTAAGTTCTATGGGGACAATGGAAGCAATCGAATTTATCATTTCAAAATTAAAAAATACGAAGAATAATGCAGACTTTTTTGTTTCAATGAATAAACCTTCTTAATTATTTTTTTAAAATTTCATTTTTAAATTTAGAGTATAAAATTTTAGAACAATCGTTCATTGCTTGCATATGAATTTTAGCTTCTTCATCAAACTTATCAAGGGCACCCACACCAAACTGACTTTCTAATGCAGATTTATACTCAGGAACGCATCCCCAATCATTCACAGTAGTATTTTTAATTTCTATATGAAATTGGATACCGTATGCATGGTTTTTATATTTAAAAATTTGATATTTAGTTGATGGTGATGAAGCTAGTAAAGTAACATCTTTATTTTTTTCAAGATCAGTAACTTCATACGAATGCCATTGCAAAGCTTTAATTTTGCTTGGAAAATCTGAAAAAAGAATATCATTGTTTTTGCTTTGTAAAAAATCAATATTTAAAATTCCAATTTCTGTTGGATTTGATTTTACAACTTTACCACCAACCACTTCTCCTAGCAGCTGACTGCCTAAACAGAATCCCAAGAAGGGCTTTTTAGAATTTACAACAAAGTTTTTAATTTGTTTTTTTTCTTCAATTAACCAAGGATATTTTTCTTCCATCCAAGTATCCATTGGACCGCCCATGCAAAACATGCCGTCAAATTTATCTAAATTACTAGGAATTTTTTCACCCTCATCTAATTGAATTGTAGTTAAATTAAAGTTATCAGAAATCATCAAGTCTTTAATATAACCAGGATCTTCAATTTTAATATGTTGTAAAATAATTATTTCCATTTTTGTTCAAATACTAATATTTTTTTTATCATTTTTTTTTTACATCATATCATTTAAGATTATAAATAAATAAAAAATGCATAATAAAAAACTGACATTAAATGAAACATTTGTTTCAGGACTTAAAAATCATCAACTAAATAAGTTTAAAGATGCTGAAAAACTTTATAAATTCGTTTTAAAAAAATCTCCAAAACATTTCGGTTCAGTTTTTTATTTAGGCACATTATTTTTACAAATTAATAAATTGGGTTTAGCAAAAAGGTTATTACAAAAAGCAATTCAAATTAAACCAGATTTTGCACAAGCATATAACAATCTCGGGGCAACATTAAAGGGATTAGGCGAGTATAACGAGGCAGTAAAGTATTTACAAAAAGCTCTTCAGATTAAACCAGAATACGTTGATGCATATAATAATCTTGGAGCTGTGCTTAATATTTTAGGAGAGTATCAACAAGCTAAAAAATATTTAGAAAAAGCTATTAAAATTGAACCTAGGTCTTTAAGCCCATACAAAAATCTTGCGCTTACATTTCAAGAGTTGGGAGATATTAACCAGGAAATTAATTGTTTTAAAAAATTAATCACCTTAGAAAAAAAACCTGCCGACGCTTATCAGAACCTCGCTCGTTTATTTGTTGTTTCAGGAGACAAAACTAAAGCAATGGAATATTATAAAAAAGCAATAAAGCATGAACCTGAAAATTTAACTTATTATTATCATCTTAATGATTTAGATAAAAAGTTTTTAAATTTAGAATTTACTAAAAAAGTAAATACAATTATAAAAAATAAAAATTCATCAAAAAAAAATTTAGCATACGGTAATTTTTTATTAGCGAGCTATGAATCAGGTCTTAAAAACTATGAAAAAGAGTTTAATTATCTGTTAGAAGGTCATCGTAACTTTTTAGAATCGAATATTTATAATTTTAAGAAAGAAATAAATTATTGGTTAAACTTGCTTCCAAAATGTAAAGATTTATTTAATATAGGAAATTCTAAAAAGGTTGTAAAAGAAGCCCCTCATCCACTTCATCCGATTTTTATTGTGGGGGTTCCCCGATGTGGATCAACTTTAGTAGAAAAGATAATTTCTTCTGGAGAAAAATTAATCCCCATGGGAGAAGAAACTGGCATAATTAGCTCCTTTGTTAAAAAAAAAATAGTGAACAAAGAGTCTTTAAATTCAGAGATTGAAAATTTTCAAGTTGAATTGGTTAAAAAATATAAAGATAGAAATTTAATAAATCCAAATAGCAATTATATATTTACCGATAAAACCTTAGATAATTTTTTTTATATTGGATTAATAAAAAAAGTGTTTCCTGAAGCTAAATTTATTCATTGCCGAAGATCACCAATATCTTCAATTATTTCTATTTTAAAAAATAATATGCCAACTTTACATTGGGCTCACAATTTAGATAATATCTTCGAATATTTTGATATTTATCACCGAACTATAAATGAATATAATAAAATTCTACCTAATTTGATGTATGAGATAGAATTAGAAAAATTATCTAATGATCCAATATTAGAATCTAAAAAGTTGCTGCAATACTGTAATTTGCCGTGGACCAAAAAATGTTTGGAATTTCATAAAAGAGAAGACCTTATTTCAAGAACCACAAGCAACTTGCAAGTAAGACAGGCAGTTTATAAACATACGAATATAAAAAATAATCCTTATCAATTTTTTTTAAAAAAATATGAAAAAAAATACACTTGGCTTAAATAAAATATGACAATCTATGCTTTATCAAGCGGTCCAGGCATATCTGGTGTTGCGGTAATAAGAGTTTCAGGAAAAAACACATCTACGGTAATAGAAAAATTAACTGGATCAAAAATACCAACCCCAAGAGTAGCTACACTTAAAAAGTTCAATAAAAATGGGGGAAAAGAGCTGATAGATGAAGGTATAATAATATGGTTTCCTGCTCCAAATAGCTACACAGGCGAAGATTTGGCAGAATTTCATGTGCATGGTAGCAGAGCAGTAATCAAAGCTATGCATTCTGCAATTTCAAAAGTTCAAAATTGCCGTTTAGCTGAACCTGGAGAATTTACAAAGCGTGCATTTCAAAATGGAAGAATCAATTTATTAAAAGCTGAGAGCATTGCAGATTTGATTTCATCTGAAACAGAAATTCAAAGAAAACAAGCCATAAAAATTATGTGTGGAAAACCATCCGATAAATTTAATTCATGGAGAGAAAAACTCTTAAAAATTCTATCCTATGTTGAGGCTAAAATTGATTTTCCTGAAGAAGATTTGCCTAAAAATACTATTAGAGAAATACAAAAGACATCAAATATTATTTTAAATGAAATTAAAAAAACATTAAATGATCAAAAAGTTGGAGAAAGAATAAGAGAAGGTTTTAAGATTGCAATTGTAGGTCCGCCAAACTCAGGTAAATCTAGTTTATTAAATTATCTTTCAAGGCGTGACGTTGCAATCGTTTCTGAAACAGCTGGCACAACAAGAGATGTTATCGAAACTCACCTCAATCTTGACGGATATCCCGTTATTGTTTCTGATACGGCTGGAATTAGAAGATCAAAAAATGAAATAGAAAAAAAGGGTATTAAAATAGCTTTAAAACATGCAGAAAAAGCTGACCTGAGGCTAGTCATTGTTTCAGCTAAAAATCCTGATTTTACTGCAGTTTTGAAGAGATTATTAACTAAAAATGCCATCTTAGTAGTAAATAAATCAGATTTGATAAAAAAAAAGTTAAATGTTAAATTTAAAAAATATAATTATGTTTTGATATCCATCAAAGATGATTTAAATTTAAACAAGATAATTAAAAAAATTAAAAGTAAATTAAAAAATAAATTTACAAAATCAGACGACATTTTGATTACTAGAGAAAGGCATAGAGAAAATTTAATAAACTGCATGGAATATTTAAAAAACTTTAGCAAAAAAAAATCTACTCAAGATTTTGATAAAGCGGCAGAGGATCTAAGATTAGCAACAAGACATTTAGGAATGATAGTAGGAAAAGTTGATGTCGAAGAACTGCTAGGTAGCATTTTCAAAGATTTTTGCATAGGTAAGTAGTTAATTTATGCACTTCATTGTCAAAAAAAAACAATCAAAACATCAATAAAATCAACACTTTTTAAAAACATGAATCTCTTTGATTGAAAATAAATTAATCAGTTGTAAGTTGACAGTATGGTAGATGATTTATCATTTGACGTTGTGGTTATTGGCGGAGGTCATGCTGGGTGTGAAGCAGCTTCAGCTTCAGCTCGTATGGGAGTAGACACTGCTTTGTTCACACATAAAATAAATACTATAGGTGAGATGTCTTGTAATCCTGCAATTGGTGGACTGGGTAAAGGACATCTCGTAAAAGAGATAGACGCTCTTGACGGTGCAATGGGCGTTATAGCTGACAAATCTGGCATCCAATTTAGATTACTGAATCGAAGTAGAGGTCCCGCCGTAAGAGGACCGAGAACCCAGTCGGATCGTTTTCTTTATAAGAAATACATGCAAAATTTGTTACTAAGTTACTGTAATTTAAAGGTTTTTTCTGATCCTGTGGTTGAGTTTATTTTTGATAATAATCAAGTGGTTGGTTTTCACTCAAAATCAGGGAAAAAGATAAATTGTAAGAAAATGATTTTAACTACTGGAACTTTTTTAAACGGCTTGATTCATATTGGCGATCAGAAGACTCCTGCCGGACGTCATAACGAAAAACCATCTACTGGTTTAAGTGAACAGTTAAAAAAATTTGAAATTAAATTGGGAAGACTTAAAACTGGAACTCCTCCCAGACTTGATGGATCTACAATCAATTATAACGACTTAGAAAAACAGGATGCTGACAGTGATCCGGAATATTTTTCTTTTATGACGAATAAAACTTATAACAAGCAAATTGCTTGTAGCGTCACTTATACAAACAAAAAAGTTCATGAAATAATAAAAAAAAATTTAAAAAGAAGTGCTATGTATTCTGGAAGCATCAAGGGTATAGGACCAAGGTACTGCCCTTCTATTGAAGATAAAATTGTTAAATTTTCGAGCAAGTTAAACCATCAAATTTTTCTAGAGCCCGAAGGATTAAATGATCCAACTGTTTATCCAAACGGAATTTCTACATCTCTACCACTTGAAGTTCAAGAAGAAATGTTGTCTAAAATCAATGGTTTAGAAAATGCTAAAATAATAAGAGCAGGATATGCTATAGAATATGACTATGTAGACCCACGACAATTAAACCACACACTTGAAACTAAGAAAATTAATTCATTATACTTAGCGGGCCAAATAAATGGAACAACCGGTTATGAAGAGGCGGCTGCACAAGGCCTTATGGCGGGAATTAATGCCGCATTATCTGTGAAAAAACAAGAATCGCTTATATTAGATCGTGCACAAGCTTATATCGGGGTAATGATTGATGATTTAGTAACAAAAGGCGTTACCGAACCTTACAGAATGTTTACTTCAAGAGCAGAATATAGATTAAGTCTCAGGTCAGATAATGCCGATATTCGTTTATCACAAATTGGAATTAATATTGGCTTAGTAAAAAGCTTAAGAGCAAGTATTTTTAAAGAAAAAGAGAATAAAATAAAAATACTAGGTAAAAAATTACATAATTTAAAAATATCTCCAAATCATGCAGCAAAGTTTTCTATTAATATGGCCAAGGATGGAGTAAAAAGATCTGCTTTTGAACTTTTATCGAGAAAAGGTGTTAATTTCTCTAAATTGAGATCTATTTGGAAAGATATTCCTCAAGCAAAGAAAAGTGAAGAGGAGCAATTGGAAATAAATGCCCATTACTCAGGATATCTTATTAAGCAGGAGGCTGATATAATTGCATTTAGAAGGGACGAAAATCTAAAAATTCCATTTAATATTGATTATTCTAAATTAAGTGGACTATCTAATGAAGTTAAAAGTAAATTTAAGTTAATTAAACCCAAAACATTAGGACAAGCATTAAGAATTGACGGAATAACTCCGGCTGCTGTCTATATTCTGCTTTCGCACGTGAAAAAAAGGGTAAAGTTGCAGAAAATATCATAAATGTGCGAATTTTTTAATAAAAATACCTTTAGTAGTTTTTATCAAGTTTCACGTGAAACAATTGCAGGTTTAAATGAGTATGAGAATATATTAATAAATGCTAATAAATCAATGAATCTAATTGGTAACTCGACAATTAATAATATATGGCATAGGCATATATTAGATAGCTTCCAAGTCATTGATTATATTGATAAAAATGATAAAATATTAGTTGATGTTGGTTCGGGAGCTGGTTTTCCTGGAATAGTTATAGCTTTTGCGGCTAAAGAAAGAAAAATTCCTTTAAAAGTTGTTTTAATAGAAAAAAGCTCGAAAAAAGCAAAATTTTTAGAAAATACGATCAGCAAGTTAAATTTAAATATTAAAGTAATGTGCAAAAATATTTTAGATGAAAAAAAAACTATAGGAGATGTGTTTGTTGCCAGGGCATTTAAACCTTTACCAATAATTTTGCAACTTATGCACGATAAGTGCATAAATTTTAAAAAATTTATTATTTTTATGGGTAAGTCAGGCAATAAAGAGTTACTTCAAGTTTCAAAAAGCTGGAATATTGAGTATAAGAAAAGGGTAAGCATAACAAGTAATGAATCTTTAATATTAGAAATAAATAATTTAAAAAAAAAATAAATTGCATAACACTCAAACTATTTCAGTAATAAATCAAAAAGGTGGAGTTGGTAAAACAACAACAGTAATTAATTTGGCTGCAGGACTTGCATTTCAAAAAAAAAAAATCTTAATCATTGATTTAGATCCCCAAGGAAATGCTACAACAGGTTTTGGCTTATCTAACGCAAGTGACGAAAAAACTATATATGATGTTTTAAATGGAAACTGCACTTTTGAAGAGTGTATTAAGGATACTCAAATAGATAATTTAAAAATAGTATCCTCAAATGTTGACTTGTCAGGTTTGGAAGTTGAAACAGCTACTGAGAATAGAAGAGCTTTTTTATTAAAAGATAAAATTGAGAGTTTTCTATCGAGTGAAAAAAATAACTTTTCTTATATACTAATAGATTGTCCGCCATCATTAAGCCTTCTTACAGTTATGGCGCTTGTAGTAGCGAAGTCTTTAATTGTGCCATTACAAGCTGAATTTTTTGCATTAGAAGGGTTAAGTCAATTAGTAAAAACTATAGATAGAATCAAAATTAAATTAAATCCAGATTTATATATTAGGGGCGTTTTACTCACAATGTTTGATAGAAGAAATAAACTTTCTTCGCAAGTTGATTCAGAGGCAAGAAAATTTTTTGATAATAAAGTATATCAAACAGTTATTCCTAGGAATGTAAGGTTATCAGAAGCGCCATCACATGGAGTCCCTATTATAATTTATGATAATCAGTGTGCTGGCAGCAAATCTTATTTAAATTTTACAGATGAGTTTTTAAAACAAGAAGAAATAATGGAAAGTGCTGCTTAATGACTATAAGTAAGTTCGAGATAGATAGTATTGAATTAGTTAAACCAGAAAATAAAAAAGCTGATGTTCGATTAAAGAAAGGACTAGGAAGAGGCTTGTCATCTTTATTAGGAGAAACAAATGAAAATATAAAAACTAACAAAGTCCCAATACACTATATTACAAGAAATAAACTTCAACCCAGAAAATATTTTAGTAAGGAGAATTTAGAAGAATTAAAAAACTCTATAAAAGAACAGGGAGTTATCCAACCAATCGTTGTCAGGCCTGATAAACTTTTAAAAAATAAATATGAAATAATTGCTGGAGAGCGAAGATGGCTAGCTTCTCAAAGCGCAGGTCTTCATGAGGTTCCTGTTGTTATCTTAGAGGTTGATGATGTTAAGTCATTAGAATTTGCGATTATAGAAAACGTTCAAAGACAAGATTTAAACCCGATAGAGGAGGCTAGAGGTTATCAAAAATTAGTAGACGATTATAATTATGATCAAGCGAAATTGGCTAAATTTATAGGAAAAAGTAGAAGTTATATTGCTAATATACTAAGGCTATTATCACTCCCAGAAGAAATTTTGTTTATGGTTGAAAAAGGAGATTTATCATCAGGTCATGCACGATCATTAATTGGTTTAAACAATGCAATAAGCGTTGCAAAAACAATTTTGCAAAAAAAACTTTCTGTTAGACAGGCCGAAACATTAGTTAGAGTGTTTAAAAATAAGAACGTTAAATTACTTTATAAAAAAGATGCTGATACTTTGGAATTGCAGAGAGTTCTAGAAGAAAAAACTGGGCTAAGTGTTTCAATTAATAATAAAAAAAACAACTCAGGAACAATTTCTTTTCAATACAAAGATCTTCAACAGCTTGATGCAATTGTTAAAATAATTAAGAGTAACTACTAGCTTTTCTACACAATTTATTACAAAAATTAAAAAAAATAGTTTTTGCAAGCAATGGGTTTTTCTTGCACAAAAGTTCAATATTATTTATCTCATTTACTATTTTTATAAGGTCACTTAACTTCCAAATGTTTAACTGCTTTTTCACAATAGGTTTGTCTTTCCAAAAAATTGGAGGTTTAGAAGAATTAATAAGGCTATCTATATCCTTACTGTCATTCCCCAATTTTTTAATATCTAATAATTTCTGAATTTTGTTATATAAAATTCTTAAAAGAAATATATGGTTAACAGTATTAATATATAATTCTGATATAATTTTTTTATATTGAATAATATCACCATTTAGACATTCATTAATAAGACTATCTGATTTGTATTCCCCAGAAAAATTAACTATAGACTTCATTTCTTCAATATCTAAATTTTTTTTATTAAAAGTAAAAGCTTTAATCTTTTCAATTTCATTCTTTAAATTATTTCGATCATTGTTTGATTTATCTATAAGAACATTAATCGATTCTCTTGAGGCTGTAATATTATTTTTCTTTAATTCATTTATTAAAATAATTTCTAAATCTCGGCCACTATCCAAATAGCAAGGCACACATGCAGTTGTAGAGCTTTTTTCAAAAAAAATTCTCAATTTTGATTTTTTTTCTAATACATCAGAAAAAATTATTAATATTATATTTTCAGGATATTTTTTGTAGATATCCTCCATATATTTCAAAATTTTATCTGTTCCATTATTAATAGTAATTATTTTTTTATCACTAAAAAGTGACCCCGAATAAATAGAATTATAGAAAATTTCCTCATCATCTACAATTTCACTTTCATCAAATGATAAAAATTCTGTATTATTTTCTTTTTTATTTATTTCAATTTTAATTTTATCTCTAATATCTTTTTTTAATCCAATATTTTCACCATAGAGGAGAAAAAAACTATATTTTAACAAACTTGTTGATTTTCTTTCTATTTCGTAACTTTTTAAAATCACTTTTAATTAATACTTTTTATAAGTGTTATCAAAAATTCTTGGTAAGTCTGATTAATTAAATTATCTACTATTTTATTCTCCGCAGATATTGATTTAGAATATTCACTTTGTACCTTGTAATTTAATGAATTAGAAAAGTTTTTAACAAATATTTTTTTACCAGTATCATAATTTTTTACATTTATAATAGTATTTAAAGAAATTTTATACTCTAGAATTTTACCAGCTTTATCTTTCGCACTTGATGTTTTGTTTTTTGATATATTAATAGATAGTTCGATATTTTTTTTACCAACTTCGTTTTTAGATTTAAATAAGTTGGATAATTTTAGGTACATTCTTTCCCCTAATTTTTTATCGCCTTCTATTGTATGATTTTTAATTTCCAACATTAAACTTGATGAATTAAAAATTGGTTTGTATCCAGTGCAGGCACTTGTAAATATTATTAAGGTAAACGATATAATTAAAAAATATTTATTTTTCATTCTTTTATTATAAAGTTAATTAATTTATTTTTTAAAAAAATACTTTTTAGTATTTTTTTGTTTTCTAAATATTTATGAACGTTTTCAATATTTTTTGCCTTATCAATTACAATATTTTCTTTTGAATCTAAAAGAATCTCCATAAGACCTCTTTTTTTTCCATTAACTTGTATGACGATATTACAATTTTCTTCTTTGGAAAACTTTTCATCATACTTTGGCCAATAAACTTTTTTTCCTATTAATTCACAGCACTCATTTGAAAAATGTGGAATTAGTGGATTTAGTAACATTATAATTTTTTCCCATGAATTTTTCAAAGTTTCATTTGAAATCCTATTAATTGATAATCTTTGAAAAAATATATTATATATTTCATGTATATTAGCTATAACAACATTATATTGAAAATTTTCCAAGTTTTTAGTTATATTATAAATAGTTTTATTGGTAGCTTTTTTCAGTATTATATCATCAGTTGCTGATGTTGTTTGTTTTTTATTTAAAATTTCACTATTTAAACTCCAAAGTTTTTGAATAAATTTAAATGCTGCTGATACACCATCATGTGACCATTGAATATCTCTTGATGGTGGGCTATCTGATAAAATAAACCATCTAATTGAGTCGGCACCATATATATTAATCATCTCTTCAGGATCTACCGTATTTTTTTTCGATTTTGACATAGATTCTTTGGGACCGATTATAACCTTTGCATTATTTTTTTTTTCAAAGATTTTCCCATCTAATTTTTTTACAATTTCTTCTGGATATAACCATTTCCCTTTTTCATTTTTGTAAGTTTCATGACAAACCATTCCTTGAGTAAAAAGACATTTAAATGGTTCTGTGTAAGTAAATTTTTTATTACTAAAAGCTAATGCTCTCATAAAAAATCTTGAATAAAGCAAATGTAAGATAGCATGTTCCACACCACCAATATATTGATCAACTGGCATCCAGTATTTTAAATCATTTATGTCATAACCATACTTGTCATAGTTTGGTGAGCAAAATCTTAAAAAATACCAAGAAGAGTCAACAAATGTATCTAGAGTGTCTGTTTCTCTTAAAACTTTTTCACCAGAAGATAGTTTTATATTCTTCCAAGAAGGATGTTTTTCCAATGGGTTCCCGGCTACATTTAGATCAACGTCTTCAGGCAGCAGTACTGGCAAATCTTTTTTTTGAAGAGGAATCGCTTTACCTTTTGAATTGTAAACTATTGGTATTGGGCACCCCCAATATCTTTGCCTAGATACCCCCCAATCTTTTAAGCGAAAAGTTATTTTTTTTTTTCCTAATTTTTTTTCAGTAATTACTTTTATTATTTTTTCAATAGCATCTGGCACCGAAAGATCATTTAAAAAATTAGAATTAAATAAAATTCCATTTTCTGTAAAAGCCTTATCTTTAATAATAAATTTATTTGATTCTATATTTTTAGGTTTAACAACGGGCAAAACTTTAAGATTATATTTTCTAGCAAAATCTAAGTCTCTCTGATCGTGAGCTGGACACCCAAATACTGCACCCGTTCCATAATCCATTAATACAAAGTTTGCTATATAAACTGGTAATTTAATTTTTTCAGAAAAAGGATGCTTTACAAAAAGGCTTGTGTTAAAACCAAATTTTTCAGCATTAGCTAGCGCTTCTTCTGTTGTTCCTATCTTAGAACATTCAGATTTAAAAGAAATGAACTGTTTATCTTTTGCAAAATTTTTGGCAATTGGATGATCAACGGATAAAGCAATAAAAGAAGCTCCAAATAAAGTGTCCGGTCTAGTAGTAAAAACATTAATTTTCTCCTTTTGATTTTTACCATCTATTATAAAATTAATTTCACATCCATAAGATTTTCCAATCCAATTTTTTTGCATCAGCTTAACTTTTTCAGGCCAATTTTCTAAATTATCAATATTATCTAATAAATTCTGTGAAAATTTTTTTATATTAAAAAACCATTGTGAAAGTTTTTTTCTTTCTACGGCAGCACCAGAGCGCCAACCCTTTCCATTAATAACTTGTTCATTAGCTAATACAGTTTTATCTATTGGATCCCAATTCACATATGTATCTTTTTTATAAACTAAATCTTTTTTAAATAATTCTAAAAAAAATTCCTGTTGATGTTTGTAATATTCAGGATCGCATGTAGATATTTCGCGATCCCAGTCCAATGAAAGACCAAGAAGTTTTAATTGTTTCTTCATATTTTCAATATTTTTTTTAGTCCAAACACTAGGGTGAAGTTTATTTTCACGAGCAGCATTTTCTGCTGGTAAACCAAATGAATCCCATCCCATAGGATGCAAAACATTAAATCCTATAAGTTTTTTGTATCTGGCGAGAACATCCCCAATTGTATAATTTCTTACATGACCCATATGTATTTTTCCAGATGGATAAGGAAACATTTCTAAGCAGTAAAATTTTTTTTTAGTTTTATCTAAGCTTACAGAATTAGTTTTATTTTTTGACCAAAAAGTTTGCCATTTTTTCTCTACACTTTTTATATTATATCTTTCCATAAATTGTAAAAACTAAATTACCATAATTTAGAAAATGTGATCACTTTAATCTTTAAGTTCAGAACTTATTTTTCTCTTTTTGCTTAGGTCTTTTTTTCTTTTTTTTCTTTTCATTTTTTTGATAAATCGCTGCTTTTTTTAGAATAGCAACTTGTAATTCACTTTGGACTGCAGAAGTTATTTTTCTAATTACACAATTTTTTTGTAATTCGCATTTTCTTCTATGGACAATAACTTTTATTGCATCAGTTCTAATTTCATTTGATAAAAATCTTACAGTAATCTTATATTCATCTGGATCACCACTTTCATTATACCAGTCAGTACTCACAACTCCTCCTGAATAATCCACATTTGCTAATGGTAGAAAATCTAGAATTTCTAATGTAGCTCTCCACAAAGGATTTGAAGTCGCAAATTGATAACTAGTTCCACCATCTTTATCACCCCCAATGGTTATACCTCGACCTTCTTCAAGATTTTTTTGAACTCTATCTTTAGATGAAGAAGGTGTATTTCTTGCATCTCCCGGGTCCCAAACCGAACAAGCCTGTAAAAATAGAATTATACTTATTCCAAAAAAACCTAAAAAAAATTTATGGGTATAATTTAAAAAAATCATTAAATAAGCTTATATATTTATTACATAAGACCTGGTAAAAAAATTATAAATTGTAGCTACCAAAAGGTGAATTATACGTGGATTTTAAGCATATATTAGTAAAGATGTGACAAATATACAACAATTAGAGAGAATAACAGCATATTTTTTTTTTTATATTTTTTTTAAAATTGGAATGATATTTTTAGGCCAATTTATTAATAAAAAAAAAAAAAGGGGGTAAAAATTAATAAATTAAACAAAGTAGGGAAAATTGGAA
>Ga0114997_10001128_pt1 | contig 22287 bp, 22 predicted proteins | sample ArcticOcean_MG_C_2_FD_87045 | JGI IMG/M metagenome (GOLD analysis project Ga0114997, IMG submission 87045) | Marine microbial communities from western Arctic Ocean - ArcticOcean_MG_CB4_136 | ecosystem: Environmental > Aquatic > Marine > Oceanic | place: Arctic Ocean: Canada Basin | collected...
CATGATTAAATAGTTATAATTATGATATGCAGCAACACTAGTTCTATTTAAAACTTTGATATTTTTATTTTTTAGTAGTTCTGAATAAGTTTTTTGAATCCATTCTTTAGGTGTTTTATTATCAATATTAGTGACTTCATTATTAGATCCAACCAAGGAACCTCCATGTTCAGGTTTCTCATCAACTAAAAGTACTTTTTTTCCAGATTTTGCAGCTATCATAGCTGCAGTTAATCCTGCTGGACCGCTTCCTATTATTAATACTTCACAATGATAGTATTTATGATCGTATAAATCTGGATCTCTTTTAGTTGGCGAAATACCTAATCCTGCAGATTTTCTTATAAAATATTCATATTTTTTCCAAAGTTTTGCGGGCCACATAAAAGTTTTATAATAAAATCCTGCTGGTAGAATAGGGGAAAAAAAATTATTTATTTCACTTATGTCAAAATTCACACTTGGCCAACAATTTTGACTTTTAGCTTCTAACCCTTCAAAAATTTCAATTTGAGTGGCCCTAATATTAGGTTCTGTTTTAGCTTTATCTTTATGTAATTGAACAATAGCATTAGGTTCTTCAGACCCAGATCCTAAAAAACCTCTTGGTCTATGGTACTTAAAACTTCTACCAACTAAATGAATACCATTAGCAAGTAAGGCTGACGCTAAAGTATCACCTTTATAACCAAAAAAAGTTTTTCCATTAAATTTAAAAGAAATACTTTCGGTTCTATTTATTTCTCCTCCTGAGGCTAATCTAAATTTATTTGACATTATTTTGGTGGACTCTCTCCCATTTTATAAACAGAATGAATTTTATCGTTAGATGTATCTCTGCCGACATTAAACCATTGTCTACAACCATGAGCATGATTCCATCTTTCATATTGAAGTCCTTTAATATTTTTACGCATAAAGAGATACTCTGCCCATTGATCATCACTAAGTTCAGTAGGTTGTTTTGGTCGAATAATATGAGCTTCACCTCCATAACTGAACTCACTATGATCTCTTTCACCGCAGTATGGACATTTAATTATAAACATATTAATGCGCCACAGCCGCAGCTCCATGTTCGTCAACTAAATCACCACTGACAAATCTGTTAATGTTAAAAGCTGCATTTAATTTATGTGGTTCATCTTTTGCTATTGTGTGAGCGAATAAATTTCCAGAACCTGGCGTAGCTTTAAATCCACCTGTACCCCAACCGCAATTAAAATAAAGTCCTTTGATTGAAGTTTTACTGATTATCGGACTTGCATCAGGACATATATCAACCACACCTCCCCACTGTCTTAACATTCTAAGCCTACTAAATATTGGATAGAGTTCTAAAATTGCTTTTAAAGTTCCCTCTACTACTTCGTGAGTTCCTTTTTGTGTATAAGAAATATATGCATCAGTACCAGCACCAATAACTAATTCACCTTTATCAGATTGACTAACATACGCATGTACAGCATTAGACATAACAACAGTATCTATAATAGGTTTAATGGGCTCAGATACTAAGGCTTGTAATGGTTTACTTTCTAAAGGTAATTTTATGCCAGCCATATTTGCCAATACACTAGAATGTCCCGCAGCAACAATTCCAACTTTTGAAGTTTTTATAAAACCTTTTGTTGTTTCAATTCCTTCTACTGCATCACCTTTTCTTTTTACTCCTTTAACTTCACAATTTTGAATAATATCAACGCCCATAGAATCCGCGCCTCTTGCATATCCCCAAGCGACAGCATCATGTCTTGCTGTTCCAGCTCTTCTTTGAAGAGCGCTTCCAAGAACAGGATATCTAATATCAGGTGAGCAATTAATAATGGAACAAAATTCTTTTACTTGCTCAGTGCTTAACCACTCACAATCTATTCCATTTAATCTATTTGCGTGAGTTCGTCTTTTTAACTCTCGTACATCATGTAAATTATGCGCAAGATTCATCACCCCTCTTTGACTGAACATCACATTATAATTTAATTCTTGTGATAATCCTTCCCAAAGTTTTAAAGCATGGTCATACATTTGAGCACTTGCGTCCCATAAATAGTTAGATCTTATTATAGTTGTATTTCTTCCTGTATTGCCACCACCTATCCAACCTTTTTCTACTACCGCAATATTTTTTAAATTATGTTCTTTTGCAAGATAGTATGCTGTAGCTAAACCATGACCACCACCACCAACTATAACAGCGTCATAAGTTTTTTTAGGCTCAGGATCCCTCCAAGCTTTTTGCCAATTTTCATGGTAACTAAAAGAATTTTTTATTAGAGAGAATATTGAGTATTTATTTTTCATATAAATAAATTAATTTACAATTTAAAAAAACAAAGAGTTAATTTATACCAGTTTAATCTAATTATCTTTAGCTAAATCTCTTAAATAAATTGCCACAGCAATCCAAATAATAATAAAACTAATCAATTTATTTAAATCTAAGTCTTCTCCAAAGTAATAAAAACCTAACAAAAATTGACCTGTTGGTGCTAAGAAAAAAATCATCGCAGAGGGGCCTAAACCAGCTAAAGAAGATCCATATAGATATAAACCCAAGGGTATTAAAGTATTGGCTCCAGCAAGAAAAAGCCATAGTGACATGGATACATCATTTAAACTAAAATAATTGTTTCCAGTTTTTGTAATAAAATAAAATGCAATGATTGCAAACGGTGTCATAAAAGCACTTTCGATAAATAATCCCAAATCAGTTGGAATTTGAATTTTTTTTCTAATTAGTGTGTAAAAACTCCATGTCAAAGCAACAATTAGACCTATCCAAGGAGTTGATTTAAGATCTATTAACAAATAAACAACCGCCACTATAACTAACCCAATAGCAATTAGTTTCATTTTATTATGCGATTCTTTTAAAAATAAAATTCCAAAAAAAACACTCAAGATTGGAAAAATGTAGTATCCTAAGGCTGCATCAATAAGTTTGTTTACGGTAACCGCGTATATCCAAGTGTACCAGTTTCCAACTATAAGAATACTAGTTAAAATTAATAATAAAGTAGTTTTGTAGTCTTTTAAAATTTTAAAAACATCATTCCACTTAGAATATATTGAGGTTGAAAAAATTAATAAAAATGCGGTCCATACAGTCCTGTGTATTGTGAGTTCTAACGGGCTTACAAAAGAAACTGACTTGAAGTACAATACTCCAATTACTCCCCACCAAAGAGAACCTAATCCACTTGCTAAAATTCCATTAAAAGTTTTTTGTTTCATAAATAAGAGCTATCATTAAATTGAAAACTAATTAAAATAAAGGTAAATAGATCACTAGGAGAGGTGGGTGAGCGGTTTAAACCAGTCGTTTGCTAAATGACCGTACGTGGAAACATGTACCGAGGGTTCGAATCCCTCCCTCTCCGCCATAGTACTTATTTTTCTGCTATTGCAGTCCAGCTGTAATTATACCGATTATATATTTCAATTTTTTTAAAACCAGAATTTTTAAGTAGTTCGCTTACTTCATTTTTTGTATAGTATTTAGAATAGCTAGGATTAAGCTGATCAAATATTATATAAGTTCTTTTTTCAAAGGAACATTTACTAATAACATTATTAATATATCCTCTCAAAGGAAGTTTTAAATACTTACAAAGGAAAATATAAATTGACAAGTTAAGATTTAAAAAAACTGAAATTATATTGAGAATTTTGTCGGGCAAAAATTTAGTAATTTTTCTAAGATTGTCAAATATAAGAAGATAAAGATAATTTCCTTCTTTACCGTATAACCATATAATAAATCTTCCATTTTTTTTAAGAGATTTGTAAATTTTCTTACAAACAATTTCTGCTTCAGGGATATGATGAATTACTCCTAAGGAAAAAATATAATCAATTTCATCGTTAAAAGAAATTGACTGACCAGTTATATTTTTAAATACAATTTTTTCACTGTTATCTAAATTATTTTTCTTAGCAACCTCTATAGCTTCGGATGGTTCTATTGCATAGATTTTATCAGGATTCATTTTTGATAAATTTTTTATTACTCTTCCTGACCCAGCGCCAATTTCACATATTATTTTATTTTCAATATTTTTGAGATCAAAAGGACTGACTATGTCTTTCAACATTTCTAAACTACCCCAATAATTATCAACTTTATTATGATATTTAAATTGTTTTCCAAAATCTTTAATTGAGCTTTTCATATTTATTTTAGTATAGATATAAATTGGAGTTTTTTATTATTAATATAGAACCAGTACCATTTATAATAATTTTTATCATCAATTCTTTTAATTTCTTTAAGTGAAAGTTTTCTTAAAAATTTCTTATAAGAGTGTTTGTTAAAATATATAGAGGGTATTTTAACACCATCAAAATAATTTCCAATAAAATCCATCACCATAAGTATAAAATTGGAAAATAGTCCATACTGAAAATGATCCTTTATAATAATATATTTTGATAGTTTTTTAAGTTTTTTAGTTATGTTATGAATCTTATTACCTTCATTTATTCCTATATGGTGCAATACATCAATAATTAAGCAATAATTAAACTTTTTATTAGATTTTTTTAACTCGTTTACATGAAAAAATTTAATTTTTTTATCTTTATTCTTCAATAAAATTTCTTTTTTATCATAATAATCATAACAGTAAGCAATAAATTTAGTTTTTTTATATTTAGTAGAAAGTATACCTATAATTTTTTTTATCAGGACCGGGTTATAACCTGAGCCATAATCTAGAATTTTAAGATTTTTTTTCTTTTTAAGATTTTGCAGACTCTCAATTTGCTTGCATATAACTTCAGATAAAATTTTTTCTCTATAGTCCTTTAATAAAATATTTCTTAAATTAAATTTCATTTTAAAAATCCTAATTATTTTTTTTATATATGGATATTATTTTATTACCACTTACTTTAATTTCTTTATAAATATTAAAATTAGCTGGTATTTCATATCTTTCTTTTTTATATTTATTCCAATTAATATAATTATCAATTATATAATCAGCTTCCTTATTTTTCGTAATAAGTATTCTTTCTCTGCTTTTATAGTCTAAAATAGCCTTACTATTCTCTAAAGAAATACTTCCGCCTGATCCAATTTTTATTATATTCTTATCATCATTTTTAATTATATATTCAAATGCTTGTTTGTTCGCAAGCCCCCAATAATCCATCTCAAAATATTTTTCAACCTTATTACCAGCCAAGAAATTAAAATAAACATTTTGATGAGGATGTGTTTTTACCATCGTAAAAACTATTTGAAATATAAATATAGAAATTAATGAAGTAAAAACTATTTGCCTTTTTGAGAAATATAATTTTTTTACCAAAAGTAACCCTTTTATTGAAAAAATTAAAAAACAAGGGTAAACGAAATACAAGTGTCTCCATCCTGTATATAGAGTAGAATCTAGAACAATAACAAAAAACAGAGGAAGAAGTAAAAGTGAAAAATAGATTAAATCTTCACCTTTTGATTTGTCCTCTAAAAATACTCTTATATTATAAGTCCCAAAATAGTTGTTAGTTATTTTATATAGTTTAGACGCATAATTAAAAAAACCGTAAAAAAATAAAAATATATAAAGAATCGGCGTTGTTATTAAAATCCAAACAAATGAGTAATGCCAAGGTGCGTTTGAAGAAAGATGATATTTTCCAAGGTAAAAATTGTACCCTTCGTGACCAAAACTACCAAGTGTTTTAAAAACTTTTAGAAAATTTAATAATGGATCGTTCCATAAGTAAGGCCAAAACAAAATAGTAAAAAATATAAGTAAAGATATATATATTGCTACATTTAAAAAGATTTTTTTATGCTTAAAATTTTTAATTAATGTTAAAGAGGTAATAACGGGGACTATAATTATGCCCATAATTCTTATATCAATAGATAAAGCGGTCGTGATTGCAAAAAGTATTGCATTCTTAATTGTTGTGGATTTATAAAATTTTATTCCATAATACAAACTAATAATAAACATTGATAAAAAAATTATATCTTTTGGATTATAAAAACTTTCAGCAAATATTCTGGGAGTAAAAAACATGAAGGTCGCTCCTAACATCCCATACTTCCAACTGCAAAAACGTTCTTTAACTAAAAAATAAAAGTAAAAATTAGATATCAAGAAAACTAAATGATTTAAGTAGTGCCTTAATAAAAAGTAGTTTTGACTATCTTTTATTTCAAAAATATACTCGATATATGCTGATGGTAATGCGATAATAGCACCATGTGTTCCGTAATAATCCGAAAGCTCCGGTATTTTTAAAATCAAGTTTAATTCAGGGACAATACTTTCAAAAAAAATATCACATATATATTTTAAGTTTGCAAATCCTAATATTCTTATTTCCCATTCGTCTACCGAAACTCCAAAATCTTTGTATGAAAATATCCCAATTATTAAAAAAATTAAATATAATAAAAAAACTATAATAGTTTCATTATTTAAGATTTTTTTAAAAATACCAGGCATGTGTAAAAGGTGCTTTTACTTTTTATCAAAATTAATTTTTTCTTTTATATTTGTATATTCGTTTATACTCTTATTATCTTGATTGATAAGTAGTTGAGCAAGTATACCTATAAATAAAAATATTAAACCCACCATTGTTAAAAAAATTACCAGTATAGGTAAAGGAGTTTGGATAAATGAAGTTTCATAATAAAATTTAAGCACAAGCATATAAATAAAAGAGATTAAAGAAAGTAAAAATGAAAAAAAACTAAATATCCCGAAAAAGTATATAGATTGTCTTTTATAATTTTTAAAAAACTTTAAATAAAATAAATCTATAATTACTTTAAGTATTCTACTAAAACCATAGTTCGAACTACCATGTATTCTGCTATTATGCTTAACTTTAATTTCTTTTACATTGTATCCATTATTTGAAAGTCTAGCAGCTAACAATCTGTGAAAATCACCCCAATTAGTCAAATCGTCAATTGTGTTCTTTTTAAAAATTTTAAAAGCACATCCGTGATCGTGAATTTTTGATTTTGATAGAAGTCTAACAATAAAATTTGCAACTATACTAGGTAAAGTTTTTGAAAAAAATTTGTCTTTTCTTTTTTGCCTCCACCCAATGATCATATCAACACCTTTCTCGTACTCGTTAATCATATTTGACAAATCTTCAGGATCATTTTGCAGATCCCCATCCATAATAATTAAATTTTCATACTTTGATTCGCTTATTCCAGTGTTTAGAGCAGCTGATTGAGAGAGATTAGTTCTATGTTTAATTATTATTGTTGATATTGAATTGCTATTTAATTTTTTTAGTTCACCAAAAGTTTTGTCTGTGGACCCATCATCTACATAAATAATTTCAAAAATTCTATCGTTAGAAGTATTTTTTTTAATATTATCAATTAACTCTATATTAAATCTTGAAATGTTTTTTTCTTCATTATAAAAGGGTACTATTACAGAGTAGTTCATTATAATTTATTAATATACTATAATCTAAATGTGCGCAATATTTGGTACAATAGGAAAAGCTGACATAGATCTGGTTAAAAAGATTTCTAAAACCCAAATTTATAGAGGTCCAGATGAACAAAATTTTTTTGTAAGTAAGGATAATCTAGTTTCTTTTGGAAGCAATAGACTTTCTGTAATAGACAAAATAAATGGCACACAGCCCATGACCTCAAACAATAAAAGATTTACAGCTGTATTTAATGGGTGCATATACAATTTTAAAGAAATTAAAAAATTTCTCCAATCTAAAAATATAAAATTTAACACAGATTCTGATACCGAAGTTGTTGTTAATAGTTATGAATATTTTGGTGTTAAATCATTTAATTATTTTGATGGAATGTGGGCAATCGCTATTCACGACAATGAAAATAAAGAAGTAATTTTATCAAGAGATTATGTCGGTCAAAAACCGCTTTATTATGCTAAAAACGAAAAATATTATGTTTTTTCTAGTCAGTTAAATGGAATTTTAACTGACAAAGAAGTAAAATTAAATATATCAAGAAATAATTTAAAAAACTATTTTACCTACTCTCATGTACCAGCGCCAAAAACTATATTTGATAATGTTTTTCAACTAGAGCCAGGTGAAAATTTTATAATAAATACTCAAAATTTGAATTATAAAAGAATTAAATATTGGGATTTAAAAAATGGTCCTGATTATAATATATTTTCTAAAAAATTTAATGATAATAGCTTTGATAGGAATTTTGAAAATATTATTTCCGAACACTCTACATCCGACATGAATCCTGCGATGTCATTAAGTGGCGGCATAGATTCTTATTTGATAATGAAATATTTAACAAAAATTAGAAGAAAATTTACATCCTTTACTCTAGGTTTTGAAAATAAAACCTATGACGAGTCACGTTATGTAAAAAGCATTAAAAATGTCAAAAATAAAGAAATATTTATTGCTAATGATGATAGTATAAAATCAGATTTTATTGAGCTGTCAAAATTTATTCAAGATCCAATAGGAGATAGTTCAATTTTACCCACTTATATAATACACAAGAAAATTAAATCAAAATCTAATGTCACTCTCGGAGGGGATGGTGGGGATGAATCTTTTTTTGGTTACATCACATTCGATGCTTTTTTTTTAGCAATTAAACTTAAAAAAATATTTCCTTATTTTATTTTAAAATATTTTAGCAAAATTAATCCTTTTAAAAGTAATTCATATAATTATTTAAGTTTTTCAACTAAAGTAAGAAAATTTTTAAGCTATATATCTTTAAGAAAAGAACATTTATTACCTAGCTGGATGGGATGTTTAACTATTAATGATATGAGTATTTTGTTTAAACATCCAATATTACCAAATGAATTATATAATAATTCAAGCGAGCTTTTCACCTACAGTAGTAATTTAATGAGAAGTTGCCAGCTATATCATTTTAAATATTATCTGCCAATGATTTTAGCTAAAGTTGATCAAGCAAGTATGTTTAGTTCAGTTGAATCTCGATCTCCTTTCTTAAGTAAGAAAATAATAAATTTCAGCTTAGAACAGAAAACTACTAATTTATATAAACTTTTTAATAAAAAAAGATTTTTAAAAAATACTTTTAAAAATTTAATTCCAAGGAATGTATTAAATAGAAAAAAACATGGCTTTGCATTCCCTAAAGAAATAATATTAAGTGATAAAAGATTAATTGAAAATCTCATAGATTATAATATTTTATTTAATGAAAAATTTTTTAGAGATAAATATAATAATTTTATGAAAAAAAAAGAAGACTGCAGCCAATATCTTTGGAATGAATTAATTCTTAATTTATGTATACAAAATTTGCGTAAAATTAGATATTTTGAATATCAATAAAGAGTTTTATCTTCAAAAAAATTATAAATCTTTATTGGTTTGCCCTTTAGCATATATCTATACACATTAACATTTTCTAAAACTCTCTGAACATAATTTCGAGTTTCTTTAAATTTTATTAGCTCTATCCAATCAACATAATTAATCTTCCCTTTTTGCGGATTACCGTTAATTTTGTTCCAATATTTAACTCTTTTAGGACCAGCGTTATATGCGGCTAATGCAAAAGGGTAGGAGCCCTCGTAACCTTCCAACAGTCCAGCAAGATAGTATGATCCTAGTTTAATATTATAAAATGGATCAGTTCTAAGTCTGCTTTTGGAATAAGGCATTTTTGCTTGTTTAGCTACTAGCTTTGCTGTGTAGGTCATTAATTGCATCATTCCACGTGCACCAACGTAGCTATTTGCTCTTTGATCAAACTCACTTTCTTGTCTTATTACAGCTAAAACTAACTCAGGTTTTGGCATTTTTTTTTTATTTACAATTTTAGGAGTTTCTATAATCGGGTAATTTATTTCATTATGAAACCTTTTCTTATAAGAAGCTTCTTTAGAAATTTGTATAGCGTAATCATATTTACCAATTTCTATCGATAGTTTTCCGCTAAGTATTTCGCTACCATTTTCAATATTGAGTGAAGCTAAGTGTTTAAGAAAATCTTTGGAGTATTTAGTTTTACCTAACTCCTTTAATAACTTTACAATTTTTACAAGTGGGTTTCTGTTAAATTTTTTAATATATTTTTCAGAAACTTGTGGTTGATCTGCTAATGAAAATGCTTGGCCTGGCTTAATTTCAACAAAAGCAAGCTGTCCATAATAAGTGTTTAAAAACTTAGATGCTTCCCTAAACCATTCTTCTGATTTTTCTTTATTTTTTAATTTTTTGTAGGTGTGAGCAATCCAATAAGCTCCTCTGGATAAACTTATTGGGTAACCAACGTTATTATAAAAATTTTTAAAATGCTGCATAGCCATATTGGGATCTTCTAAGAAAGATGTAGCTATCCACCCCGACAACCATTCAGCTTCTGCGTAATCTGCCCCTTCACTCATATAATGATTACTTGCAACCTTATATGCTAACGCATACTTTTTTTTATATATTAAAGAACGTGCTAATATAGCTCTTTCTTTCCACCATACTTCAGGTCTTACTATTTTTTGCGGATCTTTAGGAATTTTAAATAGAATTTCTAGAGAAGGTTCCAATCTACCTCTTCTTCTTCTCCATTTAAGTCTATCATATTGTAAACCAATATTATTCTTAAATTTTTTAGGAACTTTAGCTATAGCTCCATCAACACCATAACCTCCGCTCATCAATATTTGTCTAGCTCTATATAATGCTGTTTCATCTTTTGGTAGATATCTTAACATTCTTTGAACATCCCAATGTTTGCCTTCCCACGCATGCCAATCAGCTCTTTTAATATTATCTTCTACTGTGATTATTTTTTTATATTTGTTTCTTAAATATTTTAAGTTTTTTTTTGATAGTTTTGCTTTTATCCAGCCTTCTTTTAACAATTTTGAACCTTTATCTATATCTCCTTGTAAAATATATACTTCACCCAATTTAATTTTTCCAAATTCACTTAATGGCTCTTTATCATTGAACCATTTAATTATTGATTTTGGTGTATTACTTCTTAGATTGATTTTATGCTCAGCAAGGTATTTAAGTCTATTAATTCGTGGAAAATCAGGATTATTATTTATAAATAAATTATATTCATAAAAACTAGCAGTGTTAGAAGGTTGTATTAAATAAAGATAATTTATTAAACCATATAACGATTTATCTCTAGCTTTTTTTGATATTTTTAAAGCAGTCTGCCATTTTTTCTTATCAACTGAAGCAAAAGCAGATTTAGCTATCTCAAAATCTCTCGTCGAAAAAACAGCTGACTTTTCAAATTTTTTTCCAACAATTTTTTTAACCACTATAGGTTTTTTCTTAGGAAAAATAAAAGCTCCAATCTCAGAATCTGTTGTACTTTTAACTATTTCTTGATCGGCGTTAGACTCCACTTTTTTTTTAATATTAGGTTTTTTAGCCGGGTATATTTTTTTTGTTTTTATTACACTTTTTTTTACTTCTTTATCTAAACTAGGTTTTGGTACAGGTAATATGCGATCAGCTGCTATAGATTCTGTCGCAATAAACATCAAAAGTGTTAAAAAAATTACCCTATGTTTCATTAATTTTTTCATAATTTAAGATTATTTACTTTTACAAATTATGTTATAAAGATTTATGTTCAAAGGATCAAATGTCGCTTTAATTACCCCTTTCAAGAATAATAAGCTTGATGAAGAATCTTACATTTCTTTGATTGACTTTCATTTGAAAAATGGCACGTCTGGACTTGTTCCAGCGGGCACCACAGGAGAATCTCCAACTTTAAGTCATGATGAGCACCGCAAAACTATAGAGTTGTGTATAAAAGAATCTAAAGGAAAAATTCCCGTAATAGCAGGTACAGGGTCCAATTCAACAGAAGAGGCAATCACCTTAACAAAATTTGCAGATCAAGCTGGGGCTGATGGGGCGCTAGTTGTTACACCGTATTACAACAAGCCTACGCAAGAAGGTTTGTATCAACATTACAAAGCAATTAATGATAATTGTGGAATTCCAATATTAATTTACAACATACCTTCAAGATCAGTAATTGACATGAGTGTAGACACAATGGCTAGACTTTATGAGTTAAAAAATATTGTAGGGGTAAAAGACGCAACTGGAGTTTTAGATAGAGTAAATCAACAAAAGGAAAAAATAGGCAATGATTTTATTCAATTAACAGGAAATGATGATAATGCTTTTGAATTCAACAAAAGAGGAGGGGTTGGCAGCATAAGTGTAAGTGCAAACATTGCTCCAAAACTATGCTCTGATTTTCAAAAACTTACAGTTTCAAAAAATAGCAATGAATTAAAAGAAGCTGATAAGCTAGATAAGTTTTTACAGCCGATTCATAAATCACTTTTTATAGAAAGCAATCCCAGTCCCGTTAAGTATGCAGCTAGTTTACTTAATTTATGCCATGAAGATGTAAGACTACCACTTGTTAAGTGCACCGAGGCAACAAAAAAAATTGTCAAAGACACAATGAAAAATGCTAGTTTAATTTAAATAATGAAAAAAAAAACCATTCCTGGTTTAAAAATTATTTCACATAATAGGAAAGCACATTTCAATTATTCTTTTAAAGAGTTATATGAAGCCGGTATAGTTTTAACTGGATCTGAAGTAAAATCATTGCGAGAAGGAAAAATTAGTATTGCTGAATCATATGCATACGATCATCGTGGTGAAATTTTTTTGGTAAACTCAAATATTCCTTCTTATAAAGAATCTAGTTATAATGATCATGTTCCAAATCGCAATCGAAAACTTCTTTTAAATAAAAAGGAAATAAACAAATTAATTGGGAGAATTAATAGAGAAGGATTTACTTTAATACCAACAAAAATATATTTTAAAAAAGGTAAAGCAAAAATTGAAATTGCTGTCGCCAAAGGTAAGAAAGAATTTGATAAGAGACAAACCAAAAAAAGAAGTGACTGGAACAGAGACAAAGCAAGATACTTTAGAAAAACCAGTTAGTTAATATGATTATTTTAGGACTTGGCTCCAATTTATCTTCCAAATTTGGGGATAGATTTAAAAATATAGAATTAGCAATTTCTTTTTTTGAGTCTTGTAATATTAAAATATTAAAAAAGTCTAGTTTTTACGAAACCCCTTCATATCCAAACAAAAACAATCCTAAATTTATAAATATGGTAATTTCTGTAAAAACAGATTTAAAACCATTTGAGCTCATGTCATTTTTACTTTCTGTCGAAAAAAAGTTAGGAAGATTAAGAGATAAAAAAAATGACCCAAGAACATGCGATCTAGACATAATTGATTACAACAATGAAATCATAGAGTTTATTTTCGAAAATAATAATTTTTTCTCTCCTCACAAAAATCTATCTTGTAGGAATTTTGTTTTATATCCGTTAAAAGAAATTTTACCTTTATGGAAACACCCAGTTACCAACGAATCAATTGATATGCTCATATCAAAACTATCTAATGAAGATAAAAGGTCTATTTTAAAGATTAAAAACTTGTTATAGTATTTTAATGCTAAATCGTGAAGATTTAATTAAAAAAGTAAAAAATTATAATAAATTTTTACACCCTGAAATTTTGTCTAAAGCTTACACTTTTGCTCTAACGGCCCATGAACATCAAAAAAGAGAATCTGGAGATCCTTATTTAGTTCATCCAGTTGCTGTAGCTGATATATTATGTGATTTAAAATTAGACACAGCGACTATAACCACTGGTTTATTACACGATACAATAGAAGATACTAAGACTACATACAAAACTGTCGAAAATGAATTTGGAAAAGAAGTAGCAGATTTAGTGGAGGGAGTAACAAAAATTTCTAAATTAGAAGATAAAGCTTTAATAAGTTCCAAAGCAGAAAATTTTAGAAAACTAATATTAGCAACCTCTAAAGATATTAGAGTTTTATTAGTTAAATTGGCAGATAGACTGCATAACATGCGAACGTTAGACGCAATAAAAGAAAAAATAAAGAGAGAAAGAATTGCAAAAGAAACAATGGAAATTTACGCACCGCTATCTGATAGAATGGGCATGAATCACATAAGAGATGAATTAGAAGATCTTTCTTTTAAAGAACTTAATCCCGAAGCAAGAAAATTAGTTGTTGAAAAACTTTCTCTTAATAAAATTAATAGGGAGCAAATATTTAAAAAAATATCATCAAACTTTAAACATTTTCTCAATAACAAAGGTGTAAAAGCGGAAATTGTTGGAAGGGAAAAAACTCCTTTTTCTATTTGGAGAAAAATACAATCAAAAAGAGTTTCCCTTGAGCAATTAACTGATTTAATAGGATTTAGAATTATTGTAGATGATACAGAAACTTGTTATAAAGTGTTAGGAATTTTCCACAGTAACTGGCCTACAATTCCTGGTAAATTTAAAGACTATATATCCACTCCTAAAATTAATAATTATAAATCTATACACACATCAATAATAGGTCCTGAAAATGAAAAAATTGAAATTCAAATTAGAACACATGAAATGCATGAATTTGCCGCAAGAGGTATCGCATCTCATTGGCTTTATAAATCTTCAGAAAAACTTACTCAGCCAGCATTAAAAGAATATGATTGGTTAAGAGATTTAGTTGAAATTATTGAAAAAGGAACAGCGCAAAAAGATTTTTACGAATATACAAAATTACAAATGTTTCAAGATAGTGTTTTTTGTTTCACACCTGACGGTGAAGTAATAAAGCTTCCAAAAGAAGCTTCCCCAGTTGATTTTGCCTATGCTGTCCACACAAATATTGGTGATAGTGCTATTAGTTGTGAAATTAATGGAAAAAACTCACCATTACAAAGTATTTTGAGAAATGGCGATTTAGTTAAAATTATTATTTCAAAAAAAGTCTCACCTTCTCTTCATTGGCTTTCTTCTGCTAAAACAGGAAAAGCTCGCGCTTCTATAAGAAGATACTGGCAAAACAAAACAAATATCGATGTTAAAAAAGATAAAAAATATCTCACTGGCTTGTGCGTAAAAATACCTCATGAACCTGGAAAACTCGGTGAAGTAAGTAGTTTAATTGGAATATATGAATGTAATATTATAAACATGGAGTTGGTCGCAAAAAAGACTGATTATTTAGAATTTATTTTTGATATACAAGTTAAAGATTTAAAAAAATATACTGAATTAATTAGCACATTAAAACTAAAAGAATATAAATTTAAAATAATAAGACATAGAAAAAAAAATGCTCTCCTACAAAGAATCTTTAAAAATTTTAAAAAAAACTGAAGCTTTACTGGAGGGACATTTTATCCTTTCTTCTGGATTACACAGTAATAAATATGTTCAGTGTGCAAAACTTTTAAGTTACCCAAGTGAAGGAAAAATTATTTGTAAATCATTATGTGAAAAAATTAAGAGTAATTTTTCCAATATTGATTTAGTATTATCACCAGCTATTGGTGGTATTGTTGTCGGATATGAAATAGGAAGGCAATTAGATGTTTCAACAATTTTTTCAGAAAGAGTAAATGGAAATCTTATGCTTAGAAGAGGTTTTTATATTAAACCTAATACTAATGTGCTCATTGTAGAAGATGTGATAACTACTGGTAAATCTGCTTTAGAGTGTCTTGATATAATTAAATCATATAAGGCTAACCTTTTAGGTTTTGCCTGTATAATAGATAGGTCTGATGAGAAAATTCTAATAAAAGATAAAATTGTTTCACAAGTCAAATTAAAAATTGAAACATTTAACGATAATAATTTACCTGAAAATCTTAAAAAAATTACCGCAACAAAGCCTGGCAGTAAAAATTTATCTACATGAAACGCATAAGGTTAGGTGTAAATATAGATCACGTAGCAACAATAAGAAATGCAAGAGGCGAAAATTATCCTGACCCATTAAAAGCTGCAATCGAAGCTCAAAATAGTGGAGCCGATTCTGTTACCATACATCTAAGAGAAGATAGAAGGCATATTAGAGATTTTGATTTAATAAACATAAAGAAAAAAATCAAAATACCTTTAAATTTAGAAATAGCACCGACTAACGAAATGCTTAAAATAGCAATAAAATATAAACCAAAGTTTGTTTGTATAGTTCCTGAGAAAAGAAAAGAAATTACCACAGAAGGTGGCTTAAATTTAAAAAAAAAAAATAATTTTTTAAAAAAAATAATAAATCAACTTAAAGAAAATAAAATTAGGGTTACTTTATTTATTGAACCTAAAAAATCTGATATTAATTTATCAAAAAAATTAGGTGCTAATAGTGTAGAATTGCACACAGGCAGATTTTGTAACTTGCTTAATAATGGGAAAAATTATTTTAAAGAATATTCTAAGATAAAAAATGCAGCTATTTTTTCAAGCAAAATTGGTTTAGATGTTCATGCTGGTCATGGTCTTACATACAAATCTGCTAAAATTATATTAAATATTAAAGAAATCAAAGAGTATAATATTGGACACTTTATTATTTCTGAATCTATATTTATAGGATTAAAAAATTCTATTAAAAAATTTAAAAAAATTTTAAATAATTAAAATGAATATTTTTGGAATAGGTACAGACATAATTAATATTAAAAGATTAGAAAAGTCTTTAAAAAAAAATGGAACACGATTTAAAAATAAAATTTTTACTAATAAAGAAATGCTTTATTGTGAGAGTAAAAAAAACTCTACCCCATACTACGCCAAGAGATTTGCAGCTAAAGAAGCTTTTGTAAAAGCTCTAGGAACTGGTTTTAGACGTGATATTACTTTTAAGAAAATAGAAGTATCTAATGATAATTTTGGAAAACCTTCTATAAAAATAAAAGGTTCTGTCGATAGTTTTTTAAAAAAAAAAATAAAAAACAAGAAATATAAAATATATTTATCTTTATCCGATGATTTACCTTGGGCCCAAGCTACTGTAATAATTTCATATAATTAATGAAAAAAAAAATTTTAGAAAATATTAAAACTATATTTCATGCTTTGATAATAGCATTAATAATTAGAACTTTTTTATATCAACCTTTTTACATTCCCTCATCTTCAATGGAGCCTAATTTGCTCGTGGGAGACAGATTATTTGTATCAAAATATACTTATGGATATAGCCGACATTCTTTTCCATTTAGTTTAAATATTATATCCAATAGATTTCTTGAAAAAACCCCTAAACGTGGTGATGTTGTTGTTTTCAAAACCCCTGCAGATAATAGAACAGATTATATTAAAAGACTGATTGGACTTCCTGGAGATACCATTCAATTTAATGATGGCAATTTGTATTTAAATAATAAAATAATTTCAAGATCAAAGATTAAAAATTCTATTTATATTAATTGTGGAGGTTTTAATTTCAAAGCTGATACTTACACTGAGACACTACCAAATGGGAAAGAATATGTTGCGGTTTACAGCTCATCAAACACTATGCTTAATACAGACAAATTTAAAGTCCCAGCTAATCATTATTTTTTTATGGGCGATAATAGAGATTGCTCGAAAGATAGTCGTTTTTTAAACAGTGTGGGTTATGTAAGTTTTAACAACTTAGTTGGAAAAGCGAGAATAATATTTTTTTCAAACAATATTAGTAAAGGAAATTTCTTTCAAATTTGGAAATGGCATAAAAGCTTTAGGTTTAAACGGTTTTTGAAAGTTATAGAATGAGTATAAATTTTTTTAAGTTAGAAAATAAACTTAATATAAAAGTTAAAAATAAATCACTATTTATTGAAGCCTTAACTCACAAAAGTGCAAATAAAATGATTAACAATGAGAAACTTGAATTTTTAGGAGATAGAGTGATAGGGCTAGCAATTACTAAAAAATTATTTGATTTATATCCTAATGATGTTGAGGGCAATCTGGATAAAAAATTATCTAACTTGGTTAATAAAAAAACCTGTGCAGTAATTTCATGGAATATTGGTTTAAATGATTTTATTATTTTAGGAGATAAAAAAAAAAAAATTACATTATATGATGAAAAAATATTAAGTGATGCAATAGAATCTTTAATAGGAGCAATTTATATAGATAGAGGATTTAATTATGTTGAAAAATATTTATTGGAAATCTGGAAAAAAGAAATTAAAAAAACTACCACACCCATATTAGATTCAAAAACTATGTTACAAGAATACTCTCTTAAACTTTTTAAAAAGCTTCCAATCTATAAACTTATTAGTATGTCTGGATCTAATCACAAACCTAATTATAAAATCTCAGCTTCAATTAGTGGATCAAAAACTTATTTAGGAACTGGCAGATCTAAACAGTTAGCTCAACAAAATGCAGCAGAAAATTTATTAAAAAGCATAAATACATAATTAATTGCTGTTATTAAATATATTGATTTAGAAGTTTTAAATTGCGTAAAATGGCGGAGAGGGTGGGATTCGAACCCACGAATGAGTTGCCCCATCGCTGGTTTTCAAGACCAGTGCTTTCAACCGCTCAGCCACCTCTCCAAAATTAAATTTACATGTTTTTTTAATAGTTTTATACTTCAAAAAACGAATTATATCTATTTTCTTCTTATATTTGATTATTTGAAAATAAAAGTTATAAATTGAAATCTTTAAAATGATTATTTCAAAAACACCATACAGAATATCTTTTTTCGGCGGCGGAACTGATTACCCAAAATGGTATCTTAAAAATGGGGGAGCTGTGTTATCCTCTACAATAGATAAATATATTTATATATCCTGCAGGAAACTTCCTCCCTTTTTTAAACACAAGTATAGAGTTGCGTGGTCAATAATTGAAACCGTAAATAAAGTTAATCAAATTAAACATAAACCAACAAGAGAAATGATAAAAATATTTGATATAAAAGATGGATTAGAAATTCACTATGATGGAGACTTACCTGCTAGGAGCGGAATGGGGTCTAGTTCTTCATTTGTTGTTGGTTTGATGAATGTTTTGAGTAATTATACTGGAAATAAAATTGATAAATACAAACTATCAAAAAAAAGCATAATTTTTGAACAAAAAAATTTGAAAGAAATTGTTGGCTCTCAAGATCAAATAGCAGCTGCTTATGGAGGATTTAATAAAATTAATTTTAAAACTAATGGTGACTTTAAAGTAAAAAATTTTTCATTAAATAATAAAAATATTAAAAAGTTAGATAAGAATCTATTATTGCTTTACACTGGATTAGAAAGAACTGCTCACGATATTGCAAAAAGCTTTATACATAAATTACAAACTAGTAAGAAGTCGCATATACTTGAAATAGCAAATTTTGTAAAAGAAGGTGAAAAGTTATTATTACATGGTGATAGCGATAGCTTTGGTAGATTGTTGCATGAATCTTGGCTTGAGAAAAAAAGTTTAAGCCCGCTAATAACTAACTCTAGCATAGATCGTATTTATAATTCTGCTCTTAATAGAGGAGCTTTGGGTGGAAAATTATTAGGTGCTGGTGGTGGAGGATTTTTCTTATTTTATGTTCCATTTTTTAAACAAAAATCTTTTATTAAATATTTTGATAAATTAATTACTATTCCATTTAGTTTTTCAGACGAAAAAAGCAATATTTTACTCAGGAACTTTAATAGTTAATATGAATTATTTTCACCCACTAATGCACAATAACTTTAACAAATCTGATATGATTGAAGTTATAAAATTATTAAGGGCCAAAAAAAAAATTCTTACTCAATCAAAAAAAGTAAAAGAATTTGAAAGCGCCTGGTCTAAATGGCTCGGTGTAAAGTATAGTGTTTTTGTTAATTCTGGATCATCAGCAAATCTATTAAGTATAAATATTTTAAAAATTTTAAAAAAAAAAGGAGAAGTTATTGTCCCCACTCTCACTTGGGTTTCTGACATTTCTTCTGTTATTCAAAATAATCTTAAACCAGTATTTGTTGACATCAATCCAAAAAATTTATGCATGTCTGAAGATGGCATAATCGCTAAAATTAATAAAAAAACTATTGCAGTTTTTTTGTCTCATATACAAGGTTTTAATGGTCTATCTACTAGGCTGATTAATTATTTAAAAAAGAAAAAAATAATGCTTATAGAAGATGTTTGTGAATCACATGGTGCTACATTCAAAAATAAAAAATTGGGAACATATGGAATAATGTCAAATTTTTCTTTTTATTACGCTCATCACATGTCAACGATAGAAGGGGGAATGATATGCACTAATAATAAAAAAATTTACCAACTTGCAAAAGTGTTAAGATCCCATGGAATGTCTAGAGAAATTGGTGATACTAATTTGCAAAATAAAATTGCAAAAAAATATAAAAACTTATCATCTAAGTTTATTTTTTTGTATCCAGCATACAATTTCAGAAACAACGAAATATCTGCCACCATTGGCTTAAATCAATTAAAATTTTTAAATAAAAATAATGAAATTAGAAAAAAAAATCTTATAACTTTTTTACAAAATCTTGATGAAAAAAAATTTAGAGTTAATTTTGACCTTATCGGTAATTGCAACTACGCATTTCCTTTAATTTTGAAAAAGGCAAGTTTTGCAAACAGAAAAAAGCTAGAAGATACCCTAAACTTTAAAAAAATAGAGTTTAGGCGAGGCAATGCTGGAGGCGGAAATCAACTAAGACAACCATATTTAAAAAATTATGTTAAAAACATTAATTTAAAAAAATTTAAAGAAGTAGATCACATCCATTTTTTTGGTTATTATATTGGAAATTATCCATCCTTAAGATCTACTAAAATTATTAAAATTTGTAGAATGCTTAATTTGATTGATTTAGTATAATAATATTATTTATAACTGTATAATTAAAATGAAAAAAATATTAGTTACTGGTGGGGCTGGCTACATAGGATCTAAATTATCCACTAAGCTAGTCGAACTTAATTTTAATGTTACAGTTCTTGACATCCTTAAATTTTCAAGTAAGTCCATCAACCACCTATTTAATAAAAAAAATTTTAAATTTATTAAAGGTGATGTTAGAAATAAAAAATTAATAAAAAGATTAATTAAAAATAATGAATTTATTATTCCTTTAGCTGGACTTGTTGGCGCACCTCTATGCGAAAAAAATAAAAAAGAAGCTATTGGTGTTAACTTTCAATCAATTAAATTTTTATCAGATAATATTAATAAAAAAAATAAAGTTATATATTTAACAACAAACTCAGGCTATGGAGTAGGTGATAAAAATAAATATTGTGACGAAAAATCGCAATTAAATCCAATTTCTTTATACGGTAGAACAAAAGTAGATGCAGAAAATATAATAATGAAAAATAAAAATGTTATAGCTTTTAGATTGGCCACTGTTTTTGGCCATTCATATCGGATGAGAACTGATTTGTTAGTAAATAATTTTGTATATAACGCTCTTTTTGACAAACAATTAACTTTATTCGAACCTCATTTTAGAAGAAATTATATTCATATAAATGATGTTGTTGACGGAATTGTATACTCTATTAATAATTTTAATAAACTTAAGTCTAACGTTTATAATTTGGGATTATCTTCTGCAAATTTAACAAAACTTATGCTTGCTAAAAAAATTAAGAAAAAACTTAAATTTTTAAAGATAAATTTTGTAAAAAATAAAAAAGATCCAGATCAACGAGATTATTTTGTTAGTAATAAAAAAATAGAACAAAAAGGCTTTAAAGCTAAAGTTAAAATTGAAGATGGTATAGATGAATTAATTAAAGTTTTCACTCACAGTAAAGAAAAAATTGTTAATAATTATTAATTTTTTTATCAATTTTTTTAACCTGCTTAAAAAAATCCCTTTTTACATATTCATAATATAATTTACTTCTATTAGCCGCAATTTTATCAGATCTTTTATCACCTAACATGAAACTTTTCTTAATATCAATATTCCATTTTTTGTAAATTTTTTTAATCATTGAATTACCTGGTTTTCTATATGATGTTTTTTTAATATAAGATTTCACAGTTCCTTTGGGGTGATAAGGACAATACTCAATTCCTTTAATTGTAATTTCTTTTTTTTTTAGGTATTTTTTTAATTTATTGTGAAGTTTATTTAAATCTGATATTTTAAATTTACCTTTTGCAATACCAGCTTGATTTGTCACTATGAAAATTAAATATTTTTTTTTAACTAAATATTTTAATCCTTTGATTACAAAAGGACGAAATTTAAATTCAGAGAACTTATAAACATAACCATAGTCATAATTAATAGTCCCATCTCTATCTAAAAACACAGCTGGCATCTTTTTTGAACTCTTTTCTAAGATTTTTTTTTTGTGCATTTTTTTATATATATGCACATAAATTCAAGACTTTATAGGTTCTTTGTCGTTTTTAAGATATTAGATTTTAATAGTTTAATTAAATATCATGTGGTA
>Ga0114997_10001131_pt1 | contig 22284 bp, 15 predicted proteins | sample ArcticOcean_MG_C_2_FD_87045 | JGI IMG/M metagenome (GOLD analysis project Ga0114997, IMG submission 87045) | Marine microbial communities from western Arctic Ocean - ArcticOcean_MG_CB4_136 | ecosystem: Environmental > Aquatic > Marine > Oceanic | place: Arctic Ocean: Canada Basin | collected...
CTCCTCTATCGCGAATGTTCTGCCTTAATTCAGGTGTGATGCTATCGAGAACTGCGATGGCTGTCTCTAAAGCACGCGGGTTTGTAGTCATGGTATTCCCATAGATTCCGACAACATAAAGTTCGGCTGCACGCTCATTAAGCCCTAGGACCGAAAGCGGATATTGACCTGCGTTCAAGGCTTTGGACCAAGTTTCAAGATCTGGCGCTTCAGCGGTTTGGAAGCCCTCGTAATCGATGACGGACAATGTTCCTTGTCCTCTGATTCCGGCTTGAATAGAATCTATCAAAAGCATCGAACCATGTTCTTTTGTCAATCGCCGAGCCTCATCATAGAATTTTCGTTCGATACATTGGCCTGGATTGCCTTCTCCTTGAACAGGTTCGATCGCCATCACTTCGATGAAATGTCCATTCGCATCCGCATCGGCAAAAGCAAACTGCAATGCTTCGATATCGTTACTTGGCACTAATAATAAATTGTCACGCTCGGAGAAGGTTTTGAGATTATTATCATAACTTTCAATGCACGAATGAGATATTTGAGCTGGCCGGTCGGTTCGACCGTGGAATGCTTTTTCAATAGCTAATAATTTGACTGGCTTGCCTTCGTGGCGCCCACCTGGCCCTGTCATCAATTTGGAGTTTACATCCGATATTCTCAAAGCGACTGTTACCGATTCGGATCCCGAATTCATACAAATAAATTTGGAGAACGGGCAAGAACCACGGGTATGGCCGAGTTCGCGCTTAAGAGCTGCTGCGAACCGAGATTGTGAAAACGAAGCGGTCATGACGTTGGCCATCACATGGTTTTGACTCATGGCTTGAATTATATTGTCAGGGCCATGACCGCCACCAAGCATTCCATAACCGCCATTATCGTGAAGAACCGCACCATGGGAGGTGACTATCCAAGGGCCTCGGGCTGCTAAAGCGACATATGGGTTGACGGTTGCTGGTGCGTAAAAATTAATAAAATCGCTTTGAAGGTCGTTGACCAATTGGGTTTCATCCTTTTCCAAATCTTGTTTTGAAAATTCTGAAAATTTGTATTGGGCTTCTTGAATGGCTCTAACCAAAGAGGAATCTGACTCTGCAAATTGAACGATAATATCATCACTCAAGCCTGTAGTTTCTTGTTTGCCAGAGGCTGCCCTCATCGAATGGAGCATCGAAAGTGCATCGGTCATGACAAGATGCCGGTGAAGGCGTGTCTTCAACTTTGCTCAAAAAGGGGTGATACAATTAACCCGAACCGCCAGAGTACATCAATGGCTGACGAAAGTGCAATCGATGCAAGTTCTCTCGAGCATGGTGTTTTTCAATTTACATTCCCGCATGGGTGGAAAGCGATAACCGTATGGATAATCGGCATTATTCTCCTTGGTGGGTCCCTTTTGATTTACCTGCTTAGTTTAGGGATTCCAGATATCGTACCGCTCTCAGAAGCAACTTGGGTCGGCCATCCTGACCAGGTCGGCCCTGAGGATGAAAAACCATTAGGGGATGGTTTTGAAGAAGGTGAAACCGGCTCATATATCATCGTTGCAGGGGTTATCGAACGAGGTGTTGTGGCCAGAGGTCATTGTTCTCAAGATGATGATGGTAATTGGCATGATAATACCAATGCAGAAGACGAGGGCGCAGTTCGGATTAATCCAAGTTCAGGCGGACATACCTTTGAAGCAAATTGGATTCAAACATTAGATCCTGAAATAAATTCGGCCTCGAGATATTGCCCCAGAGACAATTGGGAGGTGTCCGAAGGTTCTATGATTCAATTATTCATCTTGAAGCAAGGAGATGAGCTTTGGATTTTATCGGTCGGTGAAGGTGCGAACGAGCCAGCAGAAAAAACCGGACGAGAAGATATGCAGAGAGTTTCTTTAGCAATCATTATTTTTTCGTCCTTGATGTTGATGTTCGCCACTCCAACCTCTTTGGCAGTCGACATAAGACGGTTGAGAGGGAAATGGGAAAACCGGCCTTATCTTCACGGAAAACCGGGCGAATTGGCAATCGCAAACGGTCCTACAAGACAAGCCGATAAATTAGACTGGGTATTGCCACCACCCCCTCATGAATCTTGGTCGGCTAATCCGTATGCTGCTGATGAAGGACAGGAACTGATTTCTGAACATCCAATCACTATCGGTACTCCAACCCCGGCTACCTTCACTCTTTACAGCATTAATGGGATGATTTTCATCACCTCCTCGATTTGGTTAGCGAGCGATTTACTCGCTCGTCATAATTCCGATTTTTCCGCTTTATTAGGCACAGGATTGCGATTTATAATCGTCGGTATCAATCTGGCTTGGATTTATTTTTCTTTTAAAAAATGGAAACTTCTCCACAATGTCATCGACACTCCGACCAGCAAAGTTCGAAGCGTTGCGGTTGGCCCGGCAGAATTGGTCGGCCAAGTTAGACCTGGCCCCGAAGGCACTCTTGGGTTCGAGGTAGCAGGTGACCCTCAACGTAGAGTCGAGGGCGCGGTTGCATACCATTGGAAAGAAGAGGAGCATGTTTGTACAGGATCTGGGAAAAACCGCAGTTGTTCTTGGCGCTTGAGGTCATCTGACGAGGGTAATATTCCTTTCATTCTTCACGATGGAACCGGTGGAATTCTCATCGAACCATCCAGTTGGAAAAAAATCGAGCATGGTTCTGAATTGAAATCATGGGGTGGCGGAAAATGGCGTTGGACCACTTGGGTACTCGGAGTCGGTGACCCGATCTATTGCCTCGGCAGAGTAGAAACAAGAACCGAGGATGAGAAAGAGGAAGGACTCGATGGTTCGATTCCTAATTCTCATCTTATCGTCAGAGGAAACCAAGACATTGGTATGCAGGTCCATCTTCACCGTGGAACCGAGTTAACACTCTTAGCAAAACTGAGATCTACTACAGAAGCGGTAATCGTTCCATTGGTCATGTTGACCTTTAGTGCGATTCCGTTCTTGTGGTGATTCATTCTTCGTCGACTACTTCGTCGACTACTTCGAAGTCAGCATCGACTACACCATCGTCATCTGATGGTGCATCTTCGCCAGCCTCTTCTTGAGCGGCCATTTCAGCTGCTGCTGCTTCGTAGAGTTTGGCCGAGATTGCGTGCATGCCCTCTTCGACTTCCTTGACCTTTGCTTGTACTGCAGCCTCATCGATTTCGTCGAGTTCCTTTATCTCTCCTTCTTCGTTTTGAAGTAGAGCTTCGAGTTCATCGACAAGACCAAGAACTGGTTCTTTGTCTTCATCGGATAATTTCTCTCCAGCCTCTTCGACGGTGCGACGAGTCTGGTAGACGATTTGGTCAGCCATATTTCTCATTTCGACCTGATCTTTCTTGCGCTTGTCGGATTCAGCAAATTCCTCTGCTTCCGAAATTCTGGTTTGGATTTCATCCTCGCTTAAAGAGGTCGAAGATTCAATCTTTACAGATTGTTCCTTCCCGGTTGCTAAATCCTTTGCACTAACCGATACGATACCGTTAGCATCGATGTCGAAAGTAACTTCGATTTGAGGGACGCCACGAGGCGCAGGAGGTAATCCAACCAAGTGGAATTGGCCTAATGTGGTGTTATCCTTAGCGAATTCGCGCTCTCCTTGAAGAACGTGAATCTCGACTGCAGGTTGGTTATCCGACGCGGTAGAGTAGGTCTCGCTACGACGGGTTGGAATGGTGGTATTTCGCTCGATCATCTTGGTCATCACGCCACCGAGGGTTTCGATTCCGAGGGTAAGAGGGGTAACGTCGAGTAAGAGGATGTCAGAAACACCTTCGTCGCCTGCGATGATTCCTGCTTGAAGTGCAGCACCGACTGCAACCGCTTCATCGGGGTTGATCCCTTTGAATGGGGCTTTTCCAGTTTCCTTTTCAATCGCTGCTTGAACCGCTGGGACTCGGGTTGAACCACCGACGAGTAGTACCTTATCGACCGAACCTTTGGTCACGCCTGCATCCTTCATCGCCTGACGGGTAGGCTTCATCGTTCTCTCGACCAATGGTGCAATCAATTCCTCAAATTTGGCTTTTGTAACCATGATATCAAGGTGTTCTGGTGCTCCATCAACCATTGTGATGAAGGGGAGGTTTACCTGAGATTGTCCGGTTCCAGACAATTCGATCTTTGCTTTTTCTGCGCCTTCTTTGAGACGGCTCATAGCTTGCAAATCCTTTGAAAGGTCAATTCCGGTCGACTTTTTGAATTCGGTTACCAGATGGTCGATTAGGACATCATCGAAATCATCGCCACCGAGTTTATTATTTCCAGCGGTTGCTTTTACTTCAATTTGAGGTTGCCCATCTACATCGTAGATTTCCAGAACCGATACGTCGAATGTTCCGCCACCGAGATCATAAACCAAAATGGTTTGATCATCTTCTTTGTCGACACCGTAGGCTAGTGCAGCAGAAGTTGGTTCGTTGATAATTCTAAGAACATCCAAACCTGCGATTCGTCCTGCGTCTTTTGTTGCTTTTCTTTGAGCATCGCTGAAGTAAGCCGGGCAAGTGATAACCGCTTTTGTTACGGTTGTACCCAAGTATGCTTCCGCATCCGCTTTGAGTTTTTGCAAGATAAAAGCGGATACCTCTTGTGGAGTGTACTCGTTATCATCTATCTTTTTACTCCAATCTGTCCCCATTTGACGCTTCACACTCATGATTGTGCGCTCGTGGTTGGTTACCGCTTGGCGTTTTGCAGTCACGCCGACCATACGTTCGCCGCCATCCTTTGCGAATGCGACAACCGATGGAGTTGTTCGTGCCCCTTCTGCATTAGCGATAACGACCGCTTCGCCATTTTCAATAGTTGCAACGCAAGAGTTTGTAGTTCCTAAATCGATTCCGATTACATAATTTTTTGCCATATTTTTCACTTCCTTATTTTGTGATCCAATCAAAAGATTGGGATCCCTCCATCATTCTCGTCATCGTCATCATCATCGGCTAGATCGATGCTGACTTCATCAGAGGCTGGAGTGTGATCATCCTCGACATCTTCGTCGAGGCTTTGGCTCGGCTCAGGGAGAGCTGGTCCTTGGGGAGTCAATTTGAGAGTGATATCGAGAATGCCGTTATTCAACGACCAATCGACAACATCTTCGCATTGGTGAGGCAAAGCGATCTGTGCGAGCGGTGGCTTAGCGGGATCCGAAAGAACATGAATTTGTTCACCGCCGCTCGAGAGAGCTATTTCGATTTCTTCGATCTCTGGGCGAGTAGAGAAGTCTACTGTGATGGACATATTCCAACCTGAAAGATAGACATCGTCAGCGGGGAGGTTGAGAATTTCGTTAGTCGGGGTTTCATCTTCGATATCTACGACTATTGGTGCTGCATCGACCTTGACATCTACGCCAAGGTTGGAAAGAAGCTCATCGAGTGGTTTGCCGGATTGAAACAGTTTCATCAGATTGGACATGTCAAAATTAAAGTTTACATCACCTTTAGCAATGCGTTCTGCATCGATACCCAAGGCATCAAATTGACCACGGAATTGGTCCAATAAGCCTCTTAGTTGATCGATATCGATATCCATGCCCATCGATTTGAACATCTCGGCCATCTTCTCTAGCATTTTTTCTTCCCAGTCCTCAGCCATCGTATTTACACCACTACTTAACCATCGGTTGTATAGTCGGTGCAGCCCCCCATATATGAACCAAACGATTCGAAAGTCTGGATACTTTTGTTGATGTGATCAATAGACGGGTTGAAATTGAACCGGCAAGTCGCCCGAACCATGGCCGAGGAGACCATCCTAGAATCGACCGAGCGCACTAGTGGTCGCGAGGCGCTTAGAAAAAATGTTCAAGCCGCCATCGCTTTGGCCGGAGCAGTGCGTTCTACCTTAGGACCAAAGGGTCTTGACAAATTGCTAATCGATGACGAGGGCAGAATCTTGGTCACCAATGATGGGGTTACAGTTCTCGAAAACGCAAGGGTCGAGCACCCGGTCGCCCGGATGATAATCAGCGCTTCATCAACCCAAGACCGAGTAGCCCGTGATGGCACGACCTCAACTGTCGTAATCTGTGCTGAAATGCTGAGAAATGCCTGGCAATTGGTTAGGCAAGGAGTCCATCCTGCTATCATAGCCAGAGGGTTTTCACAAGCGGAAGAATTCGCCCTCTCGGCTCTTGACGAATTGAGGATTGAAGCCGATTCGGCCCAGGTAAAATCGGCGGTCGAAACCTCATTGGCGGGAAAAATGGACCAAGCATCCCAGATTCATCTTTCTAACTTAGCCCTAGAAGCCGCAAATAATATTCTCACGAATGGCCGAGCCGACCCTACTAGAGTCAAGGTGATTCAACAAGCTGGAAGCAAGATCGCAAATACCGAATTGACATCCGGATTAGCAATTGCAAAAACCAGAATCCATCCTGAGATGATGGAGAGTGGGGGTCCGGGTAATATTCTCTTGATCGACGGTGGTATCGAAAGAAGAAAGCCCTTGGCTGAATCAAAACTCTCAATAGAATCGGTGGGAATGTTAGAGGCGTTTAGAGCAGCTGAATCTAAGGCATTAAACAAACAAATCGACAATTTGATCGCGATCGGTTGTGACCTTGTAGTCTGCCGTGAAGGCGTTGATGAAGAAGCAAAACAAAAATTAGCCAACGCCGGGATTTTGGCATATCGCCGAGTCGAATCCAATGATTTAGACCTGTTAGCAAATTCTTGTGGTGCAACCACAATCTATGATGCTGGTCGAGCGACAAAGGCGGATTTGGGGGCATTTATTCACACTCGAGAAGAACTCAGGGGCGGGGTAAATCACTGGATCTTAGATGCTGAGGACGGTGGGGCAACACTCATCGCTCGAGCGAGTACTAAGGAGGTTTTAGGCGAGGTAGAGAGATGCTTTGCCGATGCGTTAGGAGTAGCCTGCCAATTGGTTGAACAACCGTGGTTATTACCCGGAGCAGGAGCGACTCAAGTGGCTTTGGCCCGCAGGTTAAGGCGGCATGCTGAATCGATCTCTGGTAGAGAGCAGATGGGAATTGAAGCCTGGGCTGATGCTTTGGAATCGATTCCAAGAGCCTTGGCTCATAACGCAGGACTTGACGGTATCGACATGTTATTGCAATTGACTTCCGCTCAAGCTCAACATGGCGACAATATAGGACTTGATCTCGAGACCGGCGGCGTGAGTGACGTGGTAGGAAGAGGCATCTTAGAGCCATTCAATATTACCCGTCAAGCATTGACTGGTGCAACTGAGGCTGCGGTTTCAATCCTTAGAATTGACGATGTGCTCTGGGCTCAGGTCGAAGCACATATCCCGGATGATATTCAACAACAACTCTCGCAAGGGAATTGAGCAATCCAGGCGAGCCAATGCTCAAGAACGAGTTGGGTACTGGGCTGGTTGATGTCAGAAGAACCTGCGACCATGAAAGCGTGGACAAAGGTCACTAGCCAACAGAATGGATTCGAATATATCGACCATCCAATTCCAACATGCGGTGTTGGAGAAGTATTGGTGAAAACATCTTCAACCAGCATCTGCGGTACGGATATTCATGTTTGGAATTGGGATGAATGGTCAGAAAAGGAGGTACCTCTGGGTACGATAACCGGCCATGAAACATGTGGGGAAGTTATTGAATTGGGCCCGGGGGTGACCAGCCACAACATCGGTGATATGGTGGCCATCGAATGTCATCTAGCCGATTGGACCTGCCCTCGTTGTCTCGAAGGAAATGCTCATATTTGTGAAAACGGCAGTATTTTTGGGTTGAATATCAATGGGGCCTTCGGTCCTTATTTCACGATTCCAGCGCTTAATGCCCGTCATATCCCTAAGGGCTTAGATCCGGGACAAGCTTCGATTCAAGACCCGCTTGGTAATGCGATTCACACCTTAACCGGTGGACCGGTAGATGGAGCGACGGTGGCGATTCATGGCTTAGGCCCGATCGGATTATTCGCGGTAAATGCTGCCAAAGCGATGGGAGCCTCGATGGTGATTGCGATCGATTGGGATAATCGCTATCGAATGCAAATGGCAAGCGAATTGGGCGCCGATTTCGTGCTTGGAAAGGACGATGATGTAGTAGCAAAAATTTTGGAGTTGACCGATGGCCGTGGTGTCGATAATACCTGTGAGTTTTCCGGTTCACCCAATGCGCTTTCGAATGCGATAAAGAGCACCAGAATGGGCGGGTTCCTCAATATTTTGAGCGTTTACGGTAATTCGACTCCGCCCGTACCGATGAATGAGATTGTTTTCCGTTATCTTCACCTCAAGGGCATCAATGGCAGAAAGATGTGGTCGACTTGGGAATTGATGCACGATTTGCTCGAGTCGGGTGCTATAGATGTGAACAGAATTATCACTCACCGTCTACCGATTGGGCAATTCCAACAAGGGATGGAATTGGCCCGTTCTGGGATGTGTGGAAAGGTCGTTTTAGACTTCTAAATCGGTTTTTTCAAGATGGGGGGAGCAACCCAATGTTGAAAGGGGAGGCGCGACGCCTCAAAACCCGTTGAAGGACATGAAGTACGTCGTAGTCTCCGGAGGTGTTCTCAGCGGATTGGGAAAAGGAGTAACTGCTTCAAGCATCGGTGTTTTATTGAAAAGCGCTGGACTGCGAGTAACCGCAGTCAAAATTGACCCTTATCTTAACAGCGATGCTGGCACGATGTCGCCGTTCGAACACGGCGAGGTTTTCGTTCTCGACGACGGCGGCGAAGCGGATTTGGATCTCGGCAACTATGAACGGTTCTGTGATTTGAATCTATTTAGCGACAATAATATTACCACCGGGAAAATCTATTCCAAGGTTATCAAGGCTGAACGCCGAGGTGATTATTTGGGTAAAACCGTTCAAGTGATCCCCCACATTACCGATGCGGTTCAGGATTGGATCGAAGAGATAGCTGATATTCCAGTCGATGGGATTGAAGGTAAGCCCGATGCTTGTGTAATCGAGTTGGGCGGAACGGTCGGAGATATCGAAAGCGCTCCGTTTATCGAGGCTTTGCGACAATTCCAATTCAGGGTTGGACGTGAGAATATTATCTTCGTCCATGTTTCACTCGTCCCGGTGATGGGTCCGGTTGGCGAACAAAAAACCAAACCGACCCAACATACTGTCAAGGAATTGCGCGGCTTGGGAATTACGCCAGATGTTTTGGTCTGTCGGGCTGAAACGCCACTAAACGACGAGACCCGGGAAAAACTCGCGGCTTTTTGCCATGTCTCCCCTAAAGCGGTAATGAGTGCTCACGATGTATCAAATATCTACCGAGTGCCACTTCTACTACAAGCCCAGGGCATGTGTGAAGCCTTGGGAATAGATTGTGACGAGACCGATTTGATGACTCGATGGGAAGCAATGGCCGATCGTGTGGACAATCTAGGTGAAAATGTTCACATCGCGATGGTAGGGAAATATACCGGTTTGACCGATTCTTATCTTTCGGTTATCAAGAGCCTACAACATGCTTCATTCGCAGTAAATCGAACCTTGGTTATCGACTGGATCGAAGCGAGTAATCTAGAAGATGATTCACATACGGATTGGGATACTCTCAAAGCGGCTGATGGAATTTTAGTGCCGGGTGGTTTCGGAGATAGAGGAATTGAGGGCAAGATTTTAGCAGCTAATTATGCACGAGTAAATTTGGTCCCATATCTGGGGATTTGCTTAGGTCTACAAGTTGCAACAATTGAATTTTGTCGAAACGTCCACGGATTTGAAGATGCTAATTCGACCGAGTTCGATGAGAACACTCCAAAACCGGCGGTTGTATTCATGCCGGAAATTTCCAAAACCCATCTCGGCGGAACGATGCGCTTAGGAAGTCGGCCGACGATTTTCCAGGTCGATGATTGTATGACTCGTCGTCTTTATGGCGGAGAGGAGACTGTTGATGAACGCCATCGACATCGCTATGAGGTCAATCCCGATTTAATCGCAGAAATGGAGGAAAAAGGTTTGGTTTTTGTCGGTAAAGATGAAACCGGAAGAAGATGTGAAATTTTCGAGTTAGAAGGTCATCCGTATTATGTTGGCGTACAATTTCATCCAGAATTCAAGAGTCGGCCTGAAAGGCCCAGTCCACCGTTCTTAGGATTGCTCAAAGCCGCTACTGGCAGCTCAATCTGAACAGACTCTAATCACCCGAGTCGTTCGGAAACCTTGGAGTAATTTTAGGTATTTTTGGGCTTTTATCTCCTCGTCCAAGGCTTCATCACCTGTATCGATTCTTAATTCGCTAAGTCCGAGTAATTTTGCAGGGGTTGCTATCCCAAGAATGTTATCGATGCCAATCGCTCGTAAGACCTCTGGAGATAATTGCAGGTTTCCTCTTCCGATGAGAAAACCTTGTCCGCCCATTGGAGAGAGCAGAAGAAGTATCTTCCCGGAATGGGCGCCAATATTGCTGAGAAGTCCTTGTTCGTTCAAATCTTTCAACATCAGGCCCTTGTGTTGAATATCAATGCCGAGCAGAGTAGATTCAAATCCTAATTCTTTACACATATGACGGAGGGTCCCACCACTACCCCAAACCACCATTAAATCAGGGTCATCCTCGAGAAGTGAGGCAATATGTATAGCCATCGCCTCTAGCGTTTCGCTTTCGGATTCACGCTGGATTTGCTCCTTCGCACCTTGCATCCAGCGCGGGCTGGCTGGGGTAAAGGCTTCACCATACATCCGAACTTTCCACTCTCCTTTGAGATAGGCCTCTTCATCGAGGTCCATGACTTCTGTTCTTGCTACCATAAGATCACCTGTGATGAATGCCCATACCACCTCTGCTGCTGCTTTAGGAGTGGTCGCAAAACAACCACTATGCATCTTTACCCCTCCTGGCACCCCGACTACCGGAACTTCTCGGCCGGATAAAGCCTCGATGATATCACGGGTTGTTCCGTCACCACCAGCATAAAGAAAAATATCGGGTTGGTGGGTTTCGATAAAATCCTTTGTTGAATTTGCGGTGGTTATTTCGGGAGAGATTCCGGTAGAGGTATACTCTGTGCTAATCCAATCGCCACCCATTCTACCTTCCCAAGCCAATAATTCAAATGGCAAAAGTGCGAGTTGGGTTAAATGGTTCAAACATTGGATCATTCGTGGGCCTGCTCGGTCTTCGGCTCCTGCTGCCCGTGCCTCTTCGGCACGGCCGTCGCTGCCTTTGAAGCCTAGTTTCCCGCCTAAGCCAGCGTCTGGATTGACCACGACAGCGATGCGCATCTAGACGATGGTAGTGGCTTTGATACATCAAACCGTCTAAGTAGGAGGGGTGTTATGGATTTCATATGAAGCGGGACTCGGATGACCTAGGTTTTGATGATGCGTGGAAAAAAGGTATTGTTGAACAAGAGGCGGATTCAAAGGAACAAAAGCCGGTTAAAGTCCATGAAAAGCCGGTTTTCCGGGGCCAACGAAATATTGTTGAGGACCGAAAATCGATAGTTATACCGTCTAAAAAGTCTACCTCAGTTGAGAAAAAAGAAGTAGATGTCGCCGAATTACCTTCGTCCAAAGAAGGCGACGAGTTCGATGTTCAATGGTGAGCATTGAAATGGAGAAGCGCCCCCGTAGGGGGCGGAGAGAGCCTGATGTCGATGATATCTATCACCTTGCCCGACGGTTCGACCGAAGAGTTTGCTAGTGGGGTTACCGCCGGTGAAATCACCATTGATATCGAGGGGCGAAAGCATGACTGCGTTGCTGCTGACGTCAATGGAGTCGAGGTGGATTTCTCGACTATTTTGACATCTGATTGCACCATCATCCCAATTTCTGCCTTCACCGATGAAGGCTTGCATATTTTGCGCCACTCCGCGGCACACCTCTTGGCTCAAGCGGTGGTCGAATTATACCCCGATGCCAAACCGACTATCGGTCCGGCGATCGACCGAGGTTTCTACTATGACTTTGCTAACCTCGGTGGATTTAGTGAGGCCGACCTAAAGCCGGTTCAGAAAAAAATGCATGAGATTGCCCGTAAAAATCACCAAGTTGAGCGAGTAGAATGCACCGAAATTGAACTTGCCCAAATGTTCGCATCTAATCCTTATAAAATGGAAATTATCAACGAAAAATTGGAAGATGGAGCCGGGTCAACAATTTATCGCCAAGGGGAGTTTTTCGATCTCTGCCTCGGACCTCACGTTCCAACGACTGCCAAATTGATGCACGTAAGATTGACTTCGGTTTCCTCAGCGTTTTGGCGCGGCGACCAATCCAATGAGCAACTTACCCGCATTTATGGGTTGGTAGAGCCGACCAAGCATGCCCTAAAGGAGAAAATGGCTGCAATCGAGGAAGCAAAGAAAAGAGACCATAGAAAACTCGGCAAGGATTTACAGCTTTTCCACGTTGACGAAGAGGTAGGGCAGGGATTGATTCTATGGACACCTCGGGGCGCAGTAATTCGAACCTGTTTACAGAATTTCATTTCTGAACACCTTACTCGTCAAGGCTATCACCAAGTCTATACCCCTCATATTGGAAAATTGGATCTGTACCGAACTAGTGGCCATTTCCCATATTATCAGGATTCACAATATCCACCGCTGGTCGAAAAGGATATGATGATCAAATTGGCCGACGAAGGCTGTACTTGTGGCGAACTTGCAAATTTGATGGCGGCAGGAGATATCGAAGGATATATGCTCAAACCAATGAATTGCCCGCATCACATCAAAATTTATTCTAGCCAAGCGCGGTCTTACCGTGACCTCCCCCTACGCTTAGCCGAATTTGGGACCGTTTACCGCTGGGAACAATCCGGGGAGATCTCTGGTTTGACCAGAGTTCGTGGATTCACTCAAGACGATGCTCACCTTTTCGTCACCGAAGACCAAATCGCTGATGAGGTCATTGGATGCATTGAATTGGTCGAGATTATCTTCAAGGCTCTCGGCATGTCTGACTTTAGGGTCAGAGTAGGATTGAGAGATCCTGACTCAAGCAAGTATGTTGGACAAGCCGCCAATTGGGATCTGGCCGAAGATGCTTGCCGAAAAGCAGCCGATAGCCTTGGGGTTAATTGGTCAGAAGAAGCCGGAGAAGCGGCATTTTATGGCCCAAAAATAGACTTTATCGTCAAAGATGTAATCGGAAGAGAATGGCAATTGGGTACCGTTCAAGTCGATTATAATCTGCCTGAAAGATTTGATTTGCAGTATAAAGGAAACGATGGAGAAATGCATCGGCCGGTAATGATTCACCGAGCCCCATTCGGTTATGGAACGGTTTTGTGGAGTTTTGATCGAGCACTTTGCCGGTAAATTCCCCACTTGGCTTGTACCTACACAGGTACACATTCTCACAATTTCAGAAAAACAAGTCGACTATGGAAACAAGGTCTTATCGATGTTGAAGGAGGCAGGGATAAGAACCGAAATCGATGATGGCGACGATACTATTGGCAAGAAGATCAGAACCCATCGCAAATTCCAACCTGCATATATGTTGATCATCGGTGATGATGAAGCTGAAAGCAATACGGTCTCAATCCGAGCTAGGAATGGCGATCAATGTGCCGGAATTTCGCTCGCGACTTTCATCATCGATTTGGTCGCTGAAATCGATGACAAATGCCCGGTTCCGTCATTGGTTCAACCACAAGTATAGGAGCGAATAATCAATGGAATTTGCGCTGATAGACGATTTTGGAATCGTCCCGTTAATTGCGATGGCACTTTCGGGCGTTGCCGCTTATATGTTCTATCAAATTTTCATTCCGCGCTCTCTGTCCGGCCTCCAAGTTGCATTTCCAACCGGTCCAAAGCGTTACGAGGTTCACACCGTAACCGCTAATAAAACCGAAGCGCGAGAATTGTTGAAAAGAAAGGGGATGAGGGATGGCATTGTCATCTACATGATGGCATTCATCGGTGCTGTACTACTCGGAATCGAATGGCTCTTCATCGAATTAGGGTTGGCGGCAGGATACCACAAAATCTCCTTAGGAGTCGCTCTGTTACTGATAGTATTCCCCGCCTTAATATCTGCTGGAGTGAGCCTTTCTGTACAGATGATGCAACCAACAGCCTCCAGTAGAACCTCACTCCAAAGCAGTAGTTCGTTCAGATTAGGGACAAGTATCGTAATCACGATTCTATGGTTTAGTGCAGTAGCGTTAATCTGGTTCATTCTCTCTTTTTCCGGAATCTCATGGGACCGAAGAATTGCGATCACTGGAATGCTGGCATTCGCCCCTAGCTTCATCGCATACGGCCGGATTTTAGGATCATCTTGGACCGCACTCAAGGAAAGTTCCCATGCGCTTTCCAAAGGTGAGCCATCGGCGTTTTACCCTTCCAAACCGGGAGCGCGCAAACAATTCGTTTCCAATCTGGTCTATTTTAACACAGCAATCATGCCATTCATCGCCCTCAATACTCTCATTTCTTTAGTGCTATTAGCGATAGGGATTGATTTCCAACATTCAGAACAGGTTCTAAACCTGCCCGAATATACCTATCAAAATACGATTATGGAAGAAGGAGGGGTTCTTGGATTTTACATAATTGAATTATTTTCATATATCGGCGAGGCCGGAATCCGAGTTCCATTGGTTTCGATTTTACTGCTATTCCTATTACTCAACGTCGCTCTGGTCGGGTTTCTATTTGTTTATGAAGTTGCAAGAATTCTATTCCTCGACGTCGCAGATGTCTCAGGGTGGGGTGGTATTCGCATCGCTGACTCGAGGCTGCTCAGGTCAGAAAAAAGCCAGCAAGCCAAAGTGTTGAATTTTTGTTTTACCGGTTTTGCCGGCCAATCCATGCTTTTGCTCGCACTTGCGATGTTGACCTTCTGGGATAGCCAGTTTTTGCCGAGACCTGAGCAATGCGGTACATGGCAAGATACCGTATGCGAATTTGTTCGTAAAGATGCACTTGAGGAAATGACTTGGATGTTAGCATCTGGCGGGCAAATTGTATTCTTGGCAGTTTGGGTTATATCGAGGAGAACTGGGCAGAAGTTATCGGATATCCAGTTCGATGCAACCGCTGATGAGAATCGGATTAAATTGGAAGGGATCGAGAATTTGATCTATCAACAAAAGCGTAATTTTACCGCATTGGTTGCCGATGACCAATGGTCAAAGGCCCTAGAGAGGATGGAAAAACTACATGAAGACCATGGAGAGGAAAGTATCGAAGGATTGTCGCTGATAAAGCGAACCGAAGCCAGTATGGAACTTCTTTCCGGTTTGGGACGATGGGACCAAGCCGAACAGGTAGCATTGTCATTCCTTGCCCTAAGTGCTGGTCGGAAATCCGAGATCGCAAGGTTAATTCTCGCGGCGGCTTCTTTAGCACAACGAGATATTCCTGAAGCATTACCTCGATTGAAATTGTTGGCTGCAGAAGACCTTGAGGCCGCTAGGCTTTGTTGGGCGGCAAGCATTTTTGATCCTTCCAACAAATTACCTCCTCAATTCGAAGCGATTTTAATGGTCGATCCGTTAACACGGAGAAATATTGATCTAATTAAAAGGTATAAGGAAAATGAACCGGTTCCAAGAATGAAATGGCTCGATAATTCTACCGGTAGGCTGCTGGTATTGGGTGATTTGGCTCGAATGAGATCTGCTGGAAAAGGACAGTTAGCACTTGATAAATTTAAGGATTGGATCGAAAAAAGCGATGTGGAAATCGATTCATGGCCGCATGGACAAACCGCAATGGCACTCCTTTTACTCGATTGCAAGAAGATGGATGAAGCGGTTGAACTAGTCAAGGCTGCGATGGAAAAGTACCCACGTCATCCTCATTTGCGTAGACTGGCGATTCAATTAAACAAGATGAACAAAATGGATATGCCGGCTGAAGAGAGTACGGGATTGATTTGGGCAGATACGATGGTTGGCCAGTGGGATAAGAATTGGGTCGAGTCTCATAACGTGGTCCCTCCACCACAGATAGAGACCTCACAAATGAGGCAACATGCGTGGAATGCTAATTCGTGGGTTGTAAGGGATGGAATGAAAGAGATTGTATCGGGGAAGAAGTCTTGGAAGAGATTGGACTGGGTGAATCCGCCGCTGTTAAATCAGTTAATTACGACCGGAATTGTCATCTCAGCCGGTGGAATGCCCATCGATTTAGGTTTCCCTGGGTGGATAGATATTGAATCTTGCGAGAAAGCATATTTACTCTGAAGTAAAAGATAGTTTGTAAATCAAGTTAAGAACCCTACAATATATTATCAATTAGATCTTCAACGTCTTGAGTCTTGCCACAATATCGGCACCTTAATTCTAGCGGGTCTCTCTTTACTACAACCAAACGATGAGGCAGTGGTTCCCTCATATTAGTCGTAATACAATTTGAGAAAGTACATCGCGCAACATTGACTACCTCATCGGTGAGATTTATCTCCATCTTTTCGGCAACCGAATAGGCCCGGATAATCGCAACCGATGCATCGGGCGCAACCAAAGCAAGCCGGTCGAGCTCGGTTTGAGTCAATTCTCTATCCTCAACTTTGATGATATCCTTACCACCCATTTTATGACTTGGCACATTCATGACTAGGGAAACCGGATTACTCATTTGGCCATTAATTCCAAGCATTTTCAGCACCGAAAGAGCCTTCCCCGCTGGAACATGGTCGATTACAGTCCCATTCCTAATCGCGGTAACACGACGCATACTCGCTTCTTGACCAGGCATCAAATCACCTCCCCTTCGGCTAATACATCGGCGGGAACATTAACCTCTAACAACCAGCACATCAACGACATTCTCGCAACAATACCGTTGAATGCTTGCTCAAAATATCTGGCATGCCGGGTTGTATCGACCGAGGGATGAATTTCCTCAACCCGGGGAAGAGGATGCATAATGATCATCTCTGCTTTGGCATCATCCAAATCTCGAGCATGCAATTTGTAAGCGTCGGCAACTTTGGCGTATTCATCGTCATCAGGGAATCTCTCCTTCTGAATTCGAGTCATATAAATGACGTCCGCATCCGAAATGTGACCGAGGAAATTTCCAGTTTCTGTTACCTCTGCCCCTGCTGCTCGCAAATCAGCGATGATTTCCTCAGGCATACTCAAACTCTCCGGAGATGCGAATATGACTTTACAGCCAAACCTGGTAAGAGCGTGGGAAAGTGAGTGTACGGTTCTGCCATAACGCAAATCTCCGGCTAGGACTACATTTAATCCCTCAAGAGTACCATGGGCCTGGCGTATGGTGAAAAGATCGAGCATTGTCTGAGTTGGGTGGTGCCCGGCGCCGTCACCGCCATTCATAATCGGAACTTTTGCACTATCACATGCGTACTGAGCCGCGCCTTGATGGGGGTGTCTCATCGCAATAATATCGGTATAACCGTCAACCATTTTTATGGTATCAAAGAGGGTTTCACCCTTTACAATCGAGGAGGTTTTCACATCGCCAAGGTTGACTACATCACCGCCTAAACGCTTCATTGCGGTCTCAAATGACATTCGGGTTCGGGTTGATGGCTCAAAAAATAAATTGCCCAATATCCTTCCTTTTAATAGTGGCAAATACAATTCACCACGAGCAACTGGAAGGAGTTTTTCTGCATCGTCGAGTAAGGAGATAATCTCCTCATTAGTCAGGTCATCCATGGTGATTAGTCCGGCCATAATGCTCCCCTTCCTACTGCCTTGGGATAAGGACGGATTTTAACATTAGGGCGCGACAACCCGCTTTATTGATGAGGGATGAATGTCCCCTCAGGGACATGCGCAAGGCGATAGTGCTGGCGATTCTGGTTTTGGTGCCGACTATTTCAGCGGATTTACCAGATTCTTGGACTATTGAGGTTGAAGATTCTCTTGGAAACCCAATCCCTAATTGTCAAACCTGGGTGAGTGAACCATGGAGTGGAGTTGTGTCAAGTTCACCGATTTCTACGATGTTCCAACCACATGCGAGTTGTGATGGTTATGTCGTCATGTGGCATGAGCCTGTCAATTCAACCCAAGGTCTTGTGGTGCTGACCGCACACCCAATAATCGAAGATTTATTTTCCGTCGAGGGAGCCCACACTATCCAAGCAATCGGTAGCGACTGGCAAATCCAAGTAGAGAATGGCTCGGTCGATGCACCAGCTATCCCAGTTATTATCACCGGCGAAGGGGGGAGCGAAGTGCGAATCTCTCAGGCATTAATCACAATACCTGGTTCAACAAATACCTATAATTTGAGCGAATATAATGGATCAAATGTAACTGTAAAAGCAATTCATACCGGAACAGGCCAAATTGTCGAATGGTCAGATGGCAACCTGACAGTTGGTGAATATGGGGCTGGGTGGTCGGCAAGACTATTCGTCGATGGATTGGTTAGAGGTCAGGGGATTTGGCCACCAACTGTCGACTGGATTTGGCAACAATTAAACTCAACTCAAACCCCAGGCGTAGCAACGATTGAATTCTTGGATGATTTGGTTCCAAACCTAAGTATGAATGCATCTTGGAGTGCTCAACACAGATTCAATACCGGTTTAGGTCTTCCATTCATACCTGGCGTCGAAGCGGGGATTGAAAGCCAAACCAACCGGTTTTTATCAGGCGACGTAAGTCGTTTAGAGAATCTATTGGAGTCGATGGCATATTCGGATGGCATGGAGTCATTATGTTGTGAAATCGATCAAAATAATGTTGATTTTTCAGAGGTAATTTTTACTGCTGACATCGATTTTTCAACCGGGGAGTGGGGTTGGTTCGAATCTGGAAATCTCCAGTTTAATCGCTCCCATTTAGATTTGATGAGAATAGAGGTCCCATTCAATAACGATATTCGCCAGATGACAACTCTCAATTTCAAGACCAATGGGAATTGGCAATTCTTATCCTCTCCCTTAGAGGGATGGGTTTCAGGGATTCCATCCGACTTTAATCTTCTCAGAAATCAAGTTTCTATTAGCGGCATGTATACGATCACAGTTGCGCTAAACCAACCACCGGTCATCAGTGGTCCTGAAGGCTATTCTCTCGAGTGGCAGAACGAGGAATACGAATTTAATCCAACCATTTCCGATGCTGCCTTATCGACCCATGATTGTGAATGGAATATCGGCGGCCTCAGTGATAACTCAAGCGTAAATCTATCCTCCTTTGATGCAGGGTCTAATCTAAGCGTCAACTTGAGTTGTTGGGACGAAGGAGGAGCCTATGGCTGGTGGAATGGAACATATATTCTCGACCAGGGGACGCCGTGGATAAACGCGAGTGATGAAATCCAAGACATTCCCCCAGGAGAATTCTACTGGGATCTGATTGTTGGTGACGATGTCGATCAAGATCTCAGAGTTTTCTGGACCAGCAATAAAAGCCTGGATTGGTGGTATACCGGTGACTATTTGCAGACTTCTTTCAATGTGGATTCAAGTGTAAATACAATTAATGACAACATTAGTGAACGCCATAAAGAAAGAGGACTGGTTGAATATTGGTTAGCTGCAAATGTCAGCGACGATGTTGGCCATTATGTTTTGGGAAATTGGACCATCCGATTAACCGATGCTGCTGGTCCAGTGATAATTCACAATTTGGAAATCGATGTAAACGGTACGTGGCAACCGGTTAATACAATTAGAATCGGTGACCAACTCAGGCTTAACCTAACCGAAAGTTTTGATGACCATAGTGCGATTGAAGATGTGAAGTTTGAAATCTCACTCGGTGACGAAATACTTGCAGCAGACCTTTCGTGGGAGCAAGCCCAATTATGGCAAGTTCCAGTGTTAGAGGTCGGCTACCATCTATTCAATATTGTTGGAATCGACTCTGAAGGCAACCGTGCTGGAGCGTTGGTTGGGATAGGAGTCAATCCGTTAATGTCTCGAAGTCTCGAAATTACCAAGGTTGTTTTCACGGGTGAAGAACTAGAGCCGGGGAAGAATCAATTCTGGGTCACCATCACGAATAATGGTGCGACAAGCACTCCTTTCACTTTATGCTCTTTAGAAAAATGTATAGACTCTGAAGTTTCAGGTAGCTCATTTTCACAAATCGGAATGACCGATATTCCTCTTAATGTCGAATTGGGCTGGTTTGAAACTTTCACGGTCGAATTAACCTACCCCGACGATAATAATGAGACGGTAACCATCGAGCACGTGTCAAAATTTAGTGCAGGAGCGGGAATTGGAGGATTTGAATTGATTTTCCTCGGAGTGGTTTCGGCATTCGTAATCAATTGGTTAATTCAGCGCAAACAGCCGCGATTCTGATAACCTTAGGCGAAGGTGGCTGCGCTATGGACGGGTTCATTGACTTTGATAAGGCGGTCGAGGCCGAGGCAAGCCAAGGCTTGAAGCGAATCGAAAACCTTTCTGGTATGAGCGCTTTAGTCATCCTCTCAGCAGCAACTTGGCTAGCTTGGCCTGCTTTTAATGCGGCGATGAATGGCGGCTCGTTATTGAGCGGTATGGGCTATTCTCTCATCGTATTAGCATGGGGAGTATTGGTTCAAGACCTAGCGGTTATGGATGAAAAGTCGAGGTCGAAAATAGGTGCAGCATCAACTATTGCATACTTGCCGATTCTGGTTTTAGCAGGTTCGGCATTATATTCTCCACTCGACCAACAAATCGGCGCGAGCCTATTGGTTATCGTTGCATACTTCCTCTTTAAAACCAGTAGAAATCTCCTCCAAGGAGGCATTGAAGTTATGCGCTTTAGAGCGGTCATGGGGTTCTTAGGATGTGTTTTGGCTATCTCATTAGTCAAATCTGAGACTATGTATATTCAAATCATTTTCGTTCTTATAGGGATTTATTTATGTTCAAAGGATTGGTTTGGCCATGATGGTCAAAGAGCAATCCGCAAGGAATTCGACACCAGATTGAATCGAATCGAATTGAGGATGCTAGAATTGAAATCTACAGGAGCTGCTGTCGACCAAGCTGGAAGTTTGGTCATGACTGCGAGAGAAGATGGACACCGAGACCCGGAATGGGGGATGCGATTACTCGATGATGCTGAAGAGGATATCGAGCGTTCACTCTCATTAGCAGGAGATGTCGAAGCAATCCGATCCGATACTTTGCAGACCATCGAGAATGCAGAGGAGATCGCTCCTATTATCAAACGGCCAAGAAAAGCATTTGAGATGGCTGAGCGCGAGGTAAATTTAGGTAGTTTACGCGAAGGTGAATCTCTGTACAGAGAAGCTAAAAAACGTGCTACTGAAGTGGTCGAATGGTGGAAAAAGGCCGAAGATGCAATCCGGGAGGCCGCGACTATGATTGCAAAATCACCACATCCTCAGGTGAGCCTGAGCGAGTTATTATCTGAAGCAAAGAAAAGACTCAATGCAGAACAGCCCAAAAAGGCATTCGAATATGCAAAGGTGATACCCGAGCAAATCAGCGCATCAGGCGAAGCGACCGAAATTGCTGAATCTTCAACAAAAGAAGCGAATAGACAATTGAAATCGGCAGATGGTATCGAAAAACCTCCACTCCAAGAAAGACTGGACCGGGCTCAAAAAGCCCTAGATTCTGGTGAACACGCTCAAGCCAAAGGTTTGGCGGAGGGCGTGATTAGAGAGATCATAGCTATGAGAGAAGCGATGGAAGATGTTCGCAGAGCGTTAAGGCAGAGAGTCCACTTGATAACTCGATGGTCTGGACGGGATGATGCTAGTGATTGGGATGCTCGCCTGGCTGAGATAGAAGAGAATGCAGACCAGAAACAATGGACCCATGCCGCTGCTCTTCTGGATAGAATGACCAGAGATTTAGATTCGGAAGGTAAAGCGAGTGACGAGGTTTCAGAATTACTTGAATTCATTCAATCCGAATGGAAGTCATTACGAAATCAATGTGATACTGCCTCGATAAAACCAACCGATGAAGAAAGGCGGTCGACCGAGGAATCCATTGGCTTAGCAATTGAGGCTCATAAGGCAGGTAGGGCTGATGAAGCCCTAGAGGCGCTAGGTCTGGCCGATGGATTCATGGAAAGGCTACGAAGAAGGGTTTGAGCCGAGGCTTTGCTTCATTTCGCAGGCCTTACAAATGGTACCTGAACACAATTCTCCACACTCTGGGCAAGCCTGAGGCGGGTCCATTCTTTTTTGGTCTAATTTCTGATGAATCAATTTTAGCTCATCTGCAAATCTTAACATTCCATGGCGGCTCCCTGGCACATCCGATTCCATCAATGCTACCATCTCTCGATGCCTGAATCTCAATGCACCTTCACCGTGAGGACACTCATCGTGATGGATTGGTAATCCGCGCTCTAATGCATAAAGATGAACTTCTTGTTCTGGCACCCACCTAAGTGGAACAATCC
>Ga0114997_10001136_pt1 | contig 22250 bp, 17 predicted proteins | sample ArcticOcean_MG_C_2_FD_87045 | JGI IMG/M metagenome (GOLD analysis project Ga0114997, IMG submission 87045) | Marine microbial communities from western Arctic Ocean - ArcticOcean_MG_CB4_136 | ecosystem: Environmental > Aquatic > Marine > Oceanic | place: Arctic Ocean: Canada Basin | collected...
GAAAAGTAAAACTAATGCGACAGAACTTATTCTATTTATCCGCATGCTATTTTAAAATTAATAATTTTGATAAAGCAGGTGAAATAATGAAGGAGGCTGAGGTAGTTTCAGATTGTGATGCCAGCGCTTTTATTACATCGCTTCCATATACAAAACCTGAAATGATTGATCTCCTTAAATCTTGCTTTCTTGTTCAATCATAAGACGTCTTTTTCTCTTTAAATAATATTATATGTTCTACATTACTGATATTCTTATTCTTCTTCTAAAATGATTCAGAATCCAAATGCTATATTCATTTATATTGTTACTTTGATAGCGATAATACATTACCTAAAGTCAATCAGTTATTTAGAAAAAATTTTTAAATACCTTCCTCCGATAATCTGGATATATTTTTTACCAATGTTAAGTTCAGGTATTGGAATAATCCCTAACGATTCTTCTCTTTATTCATGGACTTCAAACTATTTGTTGCCGCCAGCACTTATTTTATTACTTCTATCTTCAAATATAAAAATTCTTTCAACTTTAGGATCAAAAGCTATTGGAACAATGCTTTTTGGCACATTAGGAATTGTCATAGGCGGGCCTTTATCACTACTTGTTTTTGGAAGCTTTTTGCCAGAGGATGCTTGGATGGGGTTAGGTGCATTATCAGGCAGTTGGATAGGTGGGAGTGCAAACATGGTTGCTATTGGTAAATCTATTGGAACAAGCGATAATCTTTTTGGTAGTATGATTGTTATAGATACAGTAGTTGGGTATGGTTGGATGGGAATTGTGATTCTAATTTCAGGGCATCAAAAAGCTATTGATAAATGGAACAATGCTGACACACGTATTATAGATGATTTAAATATAAAAATGAACACAGAAGATTTAAAACGACCGACCTCTTTTAATGATTTATTAATGATAGTAGTTATTGGTTTATTTTTTGGAATTTTTTCTTTGGAGATGGGGAAATTGATACCTGATTTAGGAAAGGTGATTACTAGTTTCGGATGGACAATAATTTTAGTCTCCCTTATCGGCATATTTTTATCTTTTACAAAGCTATCCGACTTGAATAACGTTGGAGCATCTCATGTTGGTAATTTATTTCTGTATATACTTTTGGGTACAATTGGAGCCAAAGCCAATATTACACAAATTGGAGATCTTCCGTATTACATTGCTATAGGCATATTTTGGATATTCATTCATGCAATAATTTTATTTCTTGGTGGACGCTTATTAAAGGCTCCAATGTTTTTGATTGCAACTAGTAGTCAAGCAAATATTGGTGGTGTTGTTAGTGCACCGATTATTGCAACTGTTTATAAAAAATCTCTTGCCCCTGTAGGTTTATTGATGGGTGTTATTGGTAATATAATAGGTATTTATGCCGGTTTATTTACAGCTTGGCTGCTTTCTTTAGTCGGAGGAATATATCATTAAAATAAAATACTTGATAATTATACCATTCTCATGTTTTTTATTAAAGTGTTTTAGTGTTGAAACTGCGGATACTGTTTACTTTAATGGTAATATCTATTCTGGTATCGAAGACGATCAAAGGAATGAGTATATTGCTATAAACAAAAATCATATATTGGAAGTAGGCATAGGTAATTACAACCACTTAATAAGCAACAATACTAAACTTATTGATTTAAAGAAAAATTTTGTTCTTCCTGGTTTTATTGATAACCATACTCATTTTATTTATGGTGGAACAGCTTTAAATAATATTAGCTTGCAGAAGTCTGTTAGTGCTGATGCATTTATCAATTCTTTTAAAGAATACATTCCTCAAATTAAAAAAGGCAAATGGATTCAAGGCGGTAATTGGGATCATGAAAACTGGGGTGGAATTCTACCGAACAAGTTCTGGATAGATAGTCTTACAACTAATAATCCAGTTCTAGTTAGTAGGGTCGATGGACACATGGCACTAGCAAACTCAAAAGCCTTAGAAAAAGGAGATATAAATGAGAATACGCCTAACCCCCCTGGAGGTGAAATAGAAAAAGATTTAAAGACTGGAATGCCAACTGGTATACTTAAGGACACGGCAATTGATATTATTCGAAGACTAATTCCAAAACAATCACATTATGAACAAGACAATATTCTAAAAACTTCTATGAAGTACGCATCATCTCAAGGAATTACTCAAATTCATGATATGGCAACTTGGGATGATCTTCAAACTTTTAGGCGCAATAAAGAAAACTTAACATTAAGGATAAAAGTCTATACCTGGTACGATGAATGGAAAAGCCTAATAGACTTGATCGAAACATCTGGGAAAGGAGACAAAATACTTCGATGGGATGGTATAAAGGCCATGATAGATGGTTCTCTGGGCTCCCGAACGGCGTGGATGCATAATCATTATCTTGATGATATTAATACAAATGGCATATTAAGAATAAAAGACACCAATAATTTTAAAGATTTAATAAGAATTATTGATAAAAAAGGAATTCAACTAGCAATCCATGCCATAGGTGATAAAGCAAATGATTGGATTATAGAGCAAGCTATTTATTTAGATAAAATCAATGGTTTGAAGGACAGGAGACTGCGCATTGAACACGCTCAGCATTTAACAAATGATGCAATAGAAAAAATTATAACTAACAACATTATCCCCTCAATGCAACCTTATGGCTGTATTGATGATACTAGATGGATGCATAAGAGAATCAGTAAAGACTTGATGTCAAATAGCTATATTTTTAAAACATTTATAGATAAAAATGTAAACCTAACATTTGGTTCTGATTGGGATGTAACACCGCTAAGCCCACTTATGGGTATTTATGCTGCTGTAACAAGAAAAACTATCGACGGGAGCAATCCGAATGGTTGGTACCCAGAACAAAGAATATCGGTGGAAGAAGCAATAGCATGCTATACTAAGAATAATGCTTACGCGGTATTTCATGAGGCTGAATTAGGTGTTTTGCAAAAAGGTATGCTTGCTGATTTTGTAATTCTATCAGAAGATATAACTTCGATTGATGTGAACGATATATTAAAAACAAAAGTTCTTAAAACTATATTTAATGGAAAAGAAGTATATAGCGTTATTAAATAGTCTATATAATTCATATTGCATGTATACAAATACCGATCTACAACCTCATTTAATTTTTTTAATAATATTACTAACACTTAGTTGGAGTCTAGGTATTTGGCTTACCATACAAAATAAGAAACAACATTGTGAACTGGTACCACAAACTATTTGGTTGTCTAAATATGGTTTATTGATAGGAACATTTGTAATGGTTATTAATTTATGGTTTTTATTTTTATTTTATGACGAGTTAAGATTCTCCATGACAATAATCTTCGGTTCCATTATGATTGGACTGGGTAGTTATTTGACTAAATATTTTGAATGGTTGGTATTTGTCCAAGATGTTAAAAAAGGAGTCTGGAAATCTAAACTAAATATCTATTTTAAAAATAATTACGGAAACGGACTTGGACCGCGTAGTACGCAAAAAGTTCTACAAAGCATGATTCCGAATTGGTGGATTCAGATACTTCCTAAGAATTATCAACTTGAAATAAAAGAAACTATAAAAAGCATTACTGACAGATCTAATGATTATGCGATGAAGAGAGAGAAGAATAACTAACTATTTTATTGGTTTATAAATTTTGCCTTCTTTCATTACAAAAACGACTCTTTGAAGAGCTGTGATATCTTTTATTGGATTCCCTTCAACCGCTATTATATCTGCTAACTTTCCAGATTCAACAGATCCTAACTCATTGCTAATACCTAACATTTCTGATGCGACGATTGTCGCTGATCTAATTGCCTCCATTTCAGTCATACCGCCTTTTACCATATATAAAAACTCTTTTGCATTGTCACCATGATATGAAACGCCTGAATCTGTTCCAAAAGCAATTTTGATACCGAATTTATAAGCAGTTGTAAAAGTATTTAATAATCTAGGCCCAATTTCCAACGCTTTCGGTACAATAATAGGTGGATAATAGCCACTTATCCTGGCTTTTTCAGCTACAAACATGCCAGCAGATATAGTTGGTACATAATAGGTTCCATACTTCTTCATTAACGCCAAAACTTCCCCGTCCATTATAGTACCATGCTCTATAGAATGCACTCCCGCCTTAATAGCGCGCTTCATACCCTCAGGTCCATGCGCATGAGCAGCAACATGCATATCATAATCTTGAGCAGTCTCAACAATTGCCTTAATTTCTTGTTCAGAAAACTGTGGATTTTTACTATTTTTGGCCACACTTAGAACACCACCCGTGGCCGTTATTTTTATTAAATCAGCACCGTTCTTATATCTTTGACGAACTGCTTTTCTTGCATCGCTAGGGCCATTAATAACACCATCTTTTGGTCCTAAATCATCTGAAAATTTCATGTTTAATCCACTTGAAGGGTCAGCGTGACCACCTGTGGTAGCAATTGATTTACCAGCACTAAAAATTCTTGGTCCATCTACATAGCCAGCATTTATGGCATCTCGCAAACTATTACTTATTACGCCACCTAATTCTCTTACTGTAGTAAAACCAGCCATTAAAGTTTTATTAGCGAAAGGAATTGATCTATACGCATATTCATCTAAATCCATATAAAATTTTTCCATATAACTTTTCGGACTACTTTGACCAGATAAGTGAGTGTGCATATCCATCAGACCCGGCAATACAGTAAATTCTTTTAATATTATTAAACTATCACCAGGACCAGGAGGTATATGTCCTCTTAATATTGATTGTATTGTTTTATCATTAACAACAATGGTCACCATTTCTATTGGAATATCTGTAATGCCATCAATAAGTCGACCTGCTTGTATATATGTCTTTTGACAAATAATGTAGCTGGTTAAAAACATAACTAGAATAGTATTTTTTATTTTACTCATAACTTAAAAGTATAAATGCGATTTTATTAAAAATAACAATTTTCAATTTAAACTATGAAAACAGACTTTCAAATACCGCTTATTTTAGATGGTGCAATCGGAACTACTTTAATCGAATCAGCTATTAAATATTCAGTTGATACAATACTAATAAATTGCTCAACAATTGATACTACAATAATATCAATATCATATATAAAAATATAAAAAATTATTGGCCAGGTAATTGATGTATTTACCCAAATCTAGGGCAGCGAATGCCAACAAAAGCAAGGACAATTCATTGTAAAATAAATAATACTGATTTAGCAGATCAATTATTTTTTCAGTTGAGGAGAGATCTGTGCTGTTGGTTCCTGATGTGGTTCGACATCCGATACAATTTATCACATTATTAAAAACCTTTAAAATAGTAATTATAGATAACTAGATTTGAATTCTATGAAACGTTATTATTTAAACAGTCTATCATTTTTTTTATTTCTCTTTGTTTCGTTAACATTTGGTCAAAATAAAAAAGAAATTGAAATTATAAAATTCCTAGAATCAAGATACAGTGCTAATATTGATTCTGTTCGCTTTTATCTAGATGAAAATTTTATTTATTATCATTCTCCATATGTTGGCTTAGGTATAACTACTCAGATGACAGATCTTGGATTACTAATTAATGCGGTCTCGCCATTTATTAAGGTAACTAACATGATTTTAAAAGGTGATGTTATACTTGAAATAGATAATACTAAAATTAATAATAACAATAGTAAAGGTTATTTTAAAAATAAATTTAAAGGAGCGATAGGTGACTCTTTAGAAATTAAATTCACTAGAAGTGGCAAGCCTCTATCAACTATGGTTTTTTTGACAAAACAGCAGTTCAAACAACATTCTGGCCTCTTCCTTAACGATATAAAAGCTTATGGTGATAGATGGTTTGATTATCATTTAGACATAATAGATATATTTTCAAAAAAAAATAAGTTCGTTGTGCATTACAGTTGGGAAGGCAGTTTAATCGAGCAAGGTCCGATTTATAGTTTCAGAGCAATAGAAATAATTAAAACATCGCGCACTCATAATAAAATTCTTTCTATAAAAGCTACTTGGACGGAAAAGCAGTTCATTGATCAGTTTAACTAAAATTATTTATAATATTAATCATATCTAAGTGTATAAAGTCATTTGATACAAGTACTTCATTATCAAAAATTGAAAACTTGCCTCCTTTTAAATTGGTGATTTTAGCACCAGCTTGCTTAGCAATTAAAGCGCCAGCAGCTACATCCCAGGGCTTTATGTCAAATTCCCAATATCCATCAACCTTTCCGGATGAAGCATGACATATATCAATAGCCGCTGCTCCGGATCTTCTAACTCCTTGAGTTAAATCTGTAAACTTTTTAAATAACTTCATATTAAAATCCCATTTTTCCCCATGCTCATATCCAAAACCAGTAACTAGGAGACTATTGATAAGCTCTTTATTTTTTGAAACATGAATAATATCATCATTGCAATAAGCCGGACTACTATTTGTAGCAAAATAAATATTATTAAGAGGTAGCTCAACCACTACACCTATAATCGGTTCATTTTTATGCATTAATGCTATAGATACACCATAACAGGGATAACCATGAACAAAATTAGTCGTACCATCGAGTGGATCAATAATCCAAGTATAGTTAGAAGAATTTAATTTTTTTCCAGATTCTTCTGCTAGAAAACTATGATTTGGAAATTTTGAACTTATTAATTCTATAATTTTTTTTTCAGAATCAATATCTGTTTGAGTAACAAGATCTGTTAGCGCTTTATACGTTTTGACAGAGCGATTATAAGATTCATTAATAATGGTTGATGCAGATTTTGCTGCACTAATAGCTGTATCTAAAAAAAGATATTTATCCTCTTGATTCATAATCAACTTTAAAATAATCTTGAGTCATTTTCTTCAAAGCTCCAGTAAGAAAAATTATTGAAATAAGATTAGGGAATGTCATAAATCCAAGAGCTGCATCACCAAACGCCCAAACCGTTTCAATTCCAGCATTCGCTCCAACAAAAACAAAAAAGATATAAACTATCCGATACCAATATATAGCTTTTTCTCCAAAAAGATATTCGGTTGCTCTATCACCATAAAAGGACCAGCTAATAGCAGTTGAGGTTGCAAACAATAAGACGGACAAAGTAATTATTTTATCGCCATAGCTAAAAAGCCAACTTAAGCCGTTTTTAAAAGCGAATGATGTGAGAAGACTACCATTTATTAGATTGATGCCTCTAAAATTCCCAGATGAAATAGCGCTATTAAACTCCTCAAAAGAGTTAGCAGTAATACTTACATAAAACTCAGTATGTTTCCAAGCACCTGTACAGAGTATTACAAGGCCAGTTAAGGTGCAAATAATAATAGTATCAATATACGGTCCAAGCATAGCTACTGCGCCCTCCCTAACTGGAAAATTTGTTTTTGCTGCAGAATGTGCAATTGCAGCGCTTCCTTGGCCTGCTTCATTAGAATATAGACCTCTTTTAATACCCATTAGCATAGTATTAAGCATTGTCATTATAGCGCCACCCCCAGCGCCTATAACGGTAGCAGTAGGGTTAAAAACGCCATTAAAAATAAGTGTAATAGCTTCCCCAATTTTATCTGAATGATAAATCAAGACTAAAACAGAAGAAAATATATATATTACCGCCATAATTGGAGCAAGATAGCTGGTAACTTGACCAATCCTTTTTATACCACCAATAATTACTGCACCAACTACTGTAGCAAGGATAATACCTATAATGACTTGCTGAAAATTAAAATTTATAACACCAAATAAAGTTCTATCTAATGTTAAAAAATGCTCTGACCCAAGAAGTTGAACAGATTCAGAATAAATCTGATCTGAGATAGTAAAGGATTGTATCGCATTCCCTGTAGCAAAAGAACAAATTATAGCGAAACCTGCGAAAGCTATCGCTAGCCATTTCCACTTTTTACCCATGCCATTTTCAATCGTATACATAGGTCCGCCAGCAGTAAAACCTTTTGAATTAATTTCACGGTATTTAACAGATAATGTACACTCTGCATATTTAAGAGTAGTTCCAAAAAAGGCAGTTATCCACATCCAAAATAAGGCTCCTGGCCCACCATAATACATTGCCGTAGCTACACCAGCTATATTTCCAACGCCAACAGTTGCAGAAAGAGCGGTGGTTAGTGCCTGAAAATGATTCAGATCACCTTTGTCATCTGGATTATCATACTTGCCAGTGGTAACATTAATTCCGTGTTTTAAATATTTTAACTGAGGAAAACCGAGCCTTATTGTAGCAAAAATGCCTGTGCCAACTAAAGCTATTACCATTAAAGGTACTTTCCTTATGCTTGGGAAGCTCCAAACCTTTTCAAACAACTCAACACCAAATGCATATAGTAAGAATGATACTATTGCAAAAAAAATTATTCCAGATTGTTTTCTGTTCATTGTTATACCTAATCTTTCATTGAAATTAGGAACATATATTAAAATAAAGACTTGTTAACATCAATCAAGAAATTTAATTAAAATAATTATGAGGTAACCATTATAAAAAATTCAAATAAAATTATTTGCGGTGTTGATGAAGTAGGAAGAGGCTCTCTGGCTGGACCAGTCGTTGCTGCTGCTGTGATTTTACCGATAAATCACTGCATACCTAGCCTGGATGATTCGAAAAAATTAAGCGCAAAAAAAAGAAGCGAATTGTCGATCAGAATAAAAAGTATAGCTATCAGCGTAAGTATTGGTTTAGTAGAATCTTTTATTATAGATGATATCAATATAAAAAACGCCACCCTTTTAGCAATGAAAAATGCGATAAAAGGTTTAAAAAAAAGGCCTGATTTAGTTTTAATTGATGGTCTAGACAAATTAGATATTGATATAAAAAACAATAATATCGTTGGAGGTGACAGTTTGAAAGAATGCATTATGGCTGCTTCAATATGCGCAAAAGTAAGCAGGGACAAATTAATGGATAGTTATGCACTTCAATATCCCGATTTTGGCTTTGAGAGCAACAAAGGATACGGCACTAAATTTCATTTAAATGCATTGAAAATAAATAGCCCTTCGCCAATACATAGATTGACTTTTAAACCCATGAAAAATAAAAAAAGTAGAATATTATAATGTGAGACAGGTTTAAATTCTTTGTTCTTACACTAAAGAACATAAGACTAATTGTTAAAATCTTTAGAAAATATTAAATAATCAATTTTATAAAAAATGATCATACTAGGTTACGAAATCAAAAATAAGGTCATGGCCTCCTTAGGGCTTTTTATATTTATTTGTTCTTTTTTTTTAAATGAAAAATATGGACTACCTTTAAAAATATTTCTTGGTGCTATTGGATTTGCATTTATTGGCTTAAGCACTGGAAATCCAAAATTTCTATCTGAATTAAAAGCAATTATTATAATTGTTTTAATTGCTCTCTCCGTTAAAGTAACTCTATTAGAAGCATATATTGTACCAACTGGAAGCATGGAAAAAACAATCATGACCGGAGACTTTTTAATTGGCAGTCGTTTTGTATACGGCCTTAGAACACCTGAATGGGTGGGCATACCGTATACAGATATTGGAGTTTTTATTCCCTCTTTTCAGCTACCAAAGTTTAAAGTTCCGCAGGTTGGTGATGTTTTAATATTTAAATATCCAAGAGACAAGTACGTAAAATATGTAAAGAGGTGTATTGCTGGACCTGGCGACACACTAAAGATTGATAAAAAACAGGTTTATATTAACAGTAACCTTACACAACTACCTGAAAACTATGTTTTTTCCCAAGAAGAGATCTCTAAATCAATTAAACAAAGAGAAATCTATTTAAGCTCTGAGACAAATATTAATAAAGATAATATGGGCCCAATAATTATACCAAAAAAAGGTGATCAATTTGTTATTGATACAAAAACTAATTGGCGTGAGTTGCTACCTATAATGATAATGGATGGAAATACAGCTAAACTTGTGAGTGAATCAAAGTCATATAATTTTACGCTTCAGGACCCATTTGAACTGCACAGAAGAAAAGATCATCCTTCAGTCTTTGATCCTTATTTTGGATGGGGGGAGGGAAATTTAATTACTCCTTGGTCTACAAAAATTTTAAATAGCCATTTTGAATTTTTAGAAATAAATGGTAGACCAGTAAATGAATGGAAAGTGTATGAAGTAAAACAAAATTATTATTGGGCGATGGGGGACAATAGGGATGACAGCCTAGATTCAAGGTATTGGGGACTTATTCCAGAAAAGTTTATTCTGGGAGAAGCCTTATTCGCCTATTTTTCACTTAATCTAAAAACATGGATCCCCAGATTTAAGAGAATTGGTACACTTATAAACTAGAATTTCTGTGCGCGCATTATTTACTCTTTTAATAATTTCACTTGGTTCAATTAAAATTTCAACTTGTCCTGAGCCACCACGGATGAATATAAATTTTCAATACCGCGGCTCGATTAAAGATATTATGCCAACTGTAAAAGAATACCTAGAAAGTCAAGAATACGATATCATACATTACGCTCCTGAATCTGGGTTCATATTAACCGACTATAGATTATTTAAACTAAACACCGGAAAAGTTTATTTAGCACTATCAATAAACATAAATGACTTAGTTGTGGTCGTGGGAATGGGTAAATATGAGATTGTGTCATCTGGGATTGGCAATCCAGATGACATTTTAAAAATGAAAAAAGTTGATAAACTACCCTACCGATTGCAGAAAAAAATATTTCTTCCTATAATTAAGGGTCTTGAAAAAAGGGGACTAAAGTCAGTAAAAACGAGAAGATAACAACGGTTTTATGCTTTTATTAAATTTTATAAAAATAATCTCCCATAAATACATTCGTTTATATAAATTTACAGTCTACTGTGAGTATAGAGTTTAACAATCAGGATAGTCGCTTCGGCTATCTAAACGAAAAGCTGGATGACCTGCTTGAAGGAATTAATTCTTCCTATGGTGAAGAATTGTTTAATGAGCTGGTAATGAGGCTCGACAGAACCATTAATGATTTTAATGAAGAGATCAGCGTACTTACTGAAGCTGTAAAAGGCAATTCTGAAAAAAGAGCTGAGATCATTCATACGTTAATGGAAGGTAGTGATTCAATATCTACTGAATCCAGCACTCAAGAAGAGCAAAGCCAATCATCAAATTTAGATTCAGAAATAATGAGTGAATGGGAAAAACGCTTAGAAGGCTTAAAGTAGTGTTAATAAATAAAGGAAATAAAAATTGAGAAATGCGGATAAAATTATCATTGGATTGCTTATCACTCTAATCCTTGGCGCTGGCTATTTTCAATATTTGGCTGATGAGCTAAATAAAAGAATGGATCAGATTAACATTATTGATCAAACGCTTGTTGACAAAGTTGAAGATCAATTTACGGATAGTCTTAGGCAATATAAATTAAGATTCGTAGGAAGAGGAAAACACCTAAGAACGGCACAGTTAGATATTATTGAAAATACTGATTTAATCATCAAAAATACTGATTCTTTACTCAGTTTGATTGATGATGTCGATTTTAAATTAGATAATTTTATCAGACAGACTGGAAGAAATTTTAAAAATGTTACAAATGATCTCGAAGACTTGTCTGATGAGTTTCGTAGTAGCGTTAGAAGGACTAAACAAAAACTTGCAGACTTAGAGCAGTCAAAAGAACAGCTTACAAAAGATTTAAAAGAAGTAAAGTCTCTTCCTAGCATCATAAAAAGCATTCAAAAAATGAAAGAAGACGCCGCAAAGGAAGCAGAAAAGTAAACTTCAAGTATCAAGCAATTATTTTTAAAAAAAGGGACTTAGATGTTTCTTTTTTTTTACTTTATGTTTTTTAACATAATAAAGATTATAATTAAGTCTTTAAATCCTTTAAATAGGGGCTATTAAAATGTCAGTCTTATTTAGAATCTTATTATAATGAACAAAAATTTTGACTAGATATCATATTTTTATTTTTTATGTAATTAATTTTAATAGTATAATTATTACTTAAAGTTGTTTTTTTTCTTACTGGTCTTGATAATGATAAAGCAATTACTTACATCAATAATCTAAATTTGTTTGTATCAGTACATACAACTAAATGGCACATAACATATATTATGTATAATAGAATATATATTTAATGTTAGAAGATATTAAAAACAAAGCCTTTGGCCTGATTAGCTGTATCATTGTTGCTATAACATCAATCCAACTATCAGAATATCTAGGAGTGCATTTACTTGGATTTGAAAAAAGTCCAATATCACCAATAATGATAGCTATTATAATTGGAATATCAATTGCAAACTTCAATTCAATAATAATTGATCATCTTAAACCTGGCTTAGATTTTTGTATAAAAGTATTACTGAAAATTGGAATTATTTTATTAGGGATACGTTTAAGTCTAATTGATTTAATTAGTTATGGTGCTAAAGGATTGATAGTTGTTATCCCGTGCATTGTCATTACTATATTATTAGTTCAGATATTACGAAAGAGCCTTAAGATTTCAGAAAAGCTATCATTGCTAATTGCAGTCGGTACTAGCATTTGTGGAGCTACAGCAATTGTGGCCTTAGCACCTTCCATTAAAGCTAAGAAATCTGAAATTACTTATGCAATTGCAAATATTACAATTTTTGGACTTTTCGCAATGTTTTTATACCCGATATTTGCGCATTTTTTATTTTCCCAAGATATTGTTTCAGCAGGCCTTTTCCTTGGTAGTTCAATCCATGAGACAGCCCAAGTCGCTGGGTCTGCTATGATTTACAGTGATCAATATGAAGAACCAAATATTATTGCTGTCGCTACTGTTACAAAATTAATTAGAAATACGCTTATGGTAATTGTTATACCATATTTAGCTCATAAATCAATGTCTGTTCAAGAAAAATCGTATAAAATATCTGCTATTTTTCCTTACTTTGTAATAGGTTTTATTGTTTTTGGTTGCATTAGATCTTTAGGTGATTTTTATTTTCTTGATAATGAGATACATTTAGCTACTTGGAATAATTTAATAGTTGTTATTAAAAAAATTGCAGAATTCTTTTTAATCATTGCAATGGCTGCTGTGGGTTTTAATACTTCATTTGACAATTTTAGAGAACTTGGAATCAAACCTTTTTACTTAGGTCTTATTGCGGCCACGACTGTAGGAATTTCTAGTATTTTAATTATATCTATAATCAATAATATTAGCATTTAAGCAGTATTGTATTACTTAACAAAATAAGTATTTATATACCCTAGTCCTTTTACTTTTATTTCTTCTCTTTTTTGAAATTTAAAACTTTCTGCGACTAGTGCTTTTACTTCTTCACTAACTTGGATTTTCCCGGGGATACTAGTTGACTCCATCCTGCTGGCCATATTTACTGCAGAACCCCAGAGATCATAAGCAAATTTATGCTTACCTATTACCCCTGTTACTACATCACCGCAATGTATCCCTATTCTTAATTGGATGTCCATTTTTTCTATTTCAATGTTAAGAATATTAATTTCCGTTATCATTTCTTTAGCCATCTCAATTAAATTTTTTGATGATTTTAATGAATCACTGTTTAACCCTCCAACAGCAAAATAACTATCTCCAATCGTTTTAATTTTTTCTATTTTAAATTTTGAGGATAAATCATCAAAACAAGAAAAGATTTTATTTAATATTACTACTAGTTCATTGGCTTTTAATTTTTTTGACTGCGGTGTAAAATCAACAATATCTGCAAACAAAATTGAAACACCTTTATGCTTGGTAGCTATATTTGTTTCTCCAGATTTCAATCTATCTGCTATATCTTTAGGTAGAATATTAAGTAATAAGTTTTCTGACTTTGCCTGTTCCTCAGCTAGTTTTTTCATCAAAACCTTTTCTTTATCTCTAAGGTGTTTCTTTTCAATACACGAAGAAATCCTAACATCAAGTATCGACTTATCAAAAGGCTTTGTAATATAGTCATCAGCACCATTTTCAATACATCTATATATACTATCCGTGTCATCCATAGACGATATCATAATTACAGGTATTTCAAAATAGCGTTTATCATTCTTTAAGTATTTTAAAACCTCAAAACCATTCATTTCAGGCATTACAATATCTAATAAAATCACATCTATTTCATTTCTATCAATGCTTAGTCGCAAGAGAGCATCTTTACCATTGTTCGCTATAAAAACCTTATGACCTTTTTTCGTTAACCTTTTATTAAGAAGATCAGTATTGTTTTTATTATCGTCAACGGCCAAAATAGTCCCCGTTTCTTTAGGCTTTTTATCTTTTCGATCTAATGGAATTATACTTTCAAGCACATCTTGTACCATGGAAAGGTTTCCGTGGTTTAAATTTTGATCTCTTATTTTTTTAATATTTTTAGAATCAAAGCTTATTATACTTTTCAATTCTTCTTCTAATAATCTGCCTGACTGTGTTATTTTATCTATATCAGTTTTAAAATTATCAATTGTAACACAATCTGATTCTTCAATTAAAAGCTCAGAATATCCAATTATTGTATTTAACGGTGTTCGAAGTGCAATTTCCATTTCTTTAGCCATTCCTGATATTGAATTTTCTGAATCGGCCAGCGCCTTATCACTGAAAATTTCTTCAATGGATAACAATATATCATTCCCAGCCTGATTTAGCTTCTTTATATCTGGTATCAAGCTAATAAAACCCTCATCTTCACAATCTTCAATTAGCATTTCGCTATAACCAAGAATAGCATTGACGGGGTTCTTGAGGTTATGCCTTGCCTTCCCAAGAAAGGCATTTTGTGTTCTTTTATCCATTATAAAAGAGGGACTCTAAAAAATGATATTTTTTAAATAAAATCTTTAATTTTCCCTAAAAGTCTTTTGAAATCAATAGGCTTAGTATCGTACTCATCAGCACCGGCTTCGAGCGCTTTTTCTCTATCGCCCGACATAGCATGGGCAGTAAGGACAATTATTGGGATGTCTTTAGTAGTCTCTTCCGACTTAATCGTTGAAGTTGCTTCCCAACCATCCATTATTGGCAAACTCAAATCCATTAATATCAAATCAGGGGTTTCACTTTTTGACATATCGACTCCTTTTTGACCATCTTCTGCCATTACTACATCAAAACCTTTCCGCTCTAAACGCCTAGATAGCATATCTCTATTCATTTCATTATCTTCAACAATTAATATTTTTGACATAAACCTAACTCCGTTTTTTTAACAGTTTAATTCTATTTCCAACCTCAGACATTAGTTCTTTTTTGCTGTAAGAACCTTTTTGCATTATCGCTTCAACATTCCCTTTTAATCTTTTATGATCTGCGCTAGTGAGGTCTTTTGCGGTGATAACCACAACTGGAATATCTAACCAATCTTTATTCTCTCTTAGTTTCTCAGCAAACTCAAACCCATCCATTTCTGGCATCATTAAATCAAGAAGAACTAAGCCAGGTTTTGAATCTTTTACTTTTTCAAGCCCCTCTTTTCCGTTGGTTGCTATTCTAACCTTGAAATCATGGCCTGTAAGGCTCTTTTTTAACATTTCCCTAGTGGTATCATCGTCTTCAACTATAAGTATTGTCTGCGATGCCGATTCAATCTTATGATTACTTAGAATATTTGATAACTGATTCCAATTAACAGGTTTAGTTAAATAGTCAGTTGCACCTAATGAATAACCAATATCAGGTTCATCAGCCATAGTAAGCATAATGACTGGAATATTTTTAGTAACATCGTTTGATTGTAAGGCTGTGAGGACTTCCCAACCATCCATTTCAGGCATCATCACATCCAAGGTAATAGCATCAGGTAAATATTCAGCTGCGAGCTTTAAGCCTTCCTCACCAGACTTAGCTTGTATTATACTGACATTCTGCTTCTCTAAAAATTTCTTCATCATATCTTGTGCATTATCATCATCATCAATGACTAAAACTTTATAATCAGAATCATTTTCTTTGATTGTTTTTCCATTATTAACAGATTGAACGACCTTTAAATCTTTAACTTTTAATGGAATGGTTGCAGTAAAAGTTGTGCCTTCACCTTCTTTGGACTTAATGTTTATATCGCCTCCCATCATTTCGGCAAACATTTTTGTAATTGTTAACCCTAATCCTGTTCCACCAAATTTTCTTGTAGTTTTTTCATCTGCTTGAGTAAATGGTTTAAATACCTTATCAACTTGGTCTGGAGTCATCCCTATACCGGTATCTGATATATTAAAATCGATAGCATTCTTAATCGTTTTAGATTTATCTACTGATATTGTAACCGTCCCTTCTTTTGTAAACTTTGCTGAATTACTCAAAAGGTTGAGTAGTATTTGTCGAATTTTAGTTAAATCAGCAGACATTTTTCCTTCAGCTGTAATATACTTTACTAGCAGTTTATTGTTATTTTTATCGATAAGAGGCTTAATTGTAGCTTCTACCTCACCAACAATTTTCTTTAAATCGAATTCTTCGATGTATAATTCCATCTTACCAGACTCAACTTTAGATAAATCTAGAATATCATTAATTAATCCCAGCAAGTGTTTCCCAGATCCATTTATTTTATCTAAATCAGGAATGAAATCCTCATTTTCGTCTTCTGCATCTTCCATAAGCATCTCGCTGTAACCTATGATAGCATTTAGAGGAGTTCTTAGCTCATGACTCATATTAGCTAAAAAAGTACTTTTCGCCTCATTTGCTGCTTCTGCCTCTTTTTGCGATTCTTGAAGTTCTGTATTTTTTTCCTCAAGATTTTCTCTAGCAATTTTATCTTTTTTCGCAGCCTCTTCTCTAAGCAGTAAAGAGACTTTCCTTTGTTTGAAATAATTATTTGTTGAATAACCTGAAAGTGAAATAATAAACAAAATAATACCCCAGAATGGAATTGCAGTTTTTGGTTCCTTATACCAGGGATAAATGATTTTAAAATCAGTCATAGCAGAGTTAGAATAATTTAAATCCCTATCAATGGATTGCACTTCAAATGTATAAGTACCCGATTTTTCTGGAACCCATTCAAATGTTGCACTTGAAGATGGTTCGCTCCAAGTCTCTGAATTTTCTTTAATTCTATAACGAAATTTTTGTTTATCTTTATGAGTATTGTAATTAGCAGCATTAACTATAAAACTAATTCTATTTCCTGTAACCGACTCTGGCATTTCGTTTAAATCACTGATTTTATACCTTCTATTCGAGGTTACAACTTCTTTTACAATAGAAAAACCAGGAGATGTTGATGGCCTGTATTCACTAAAACCTTTACCATAGCCACTACCAAACCAATATACATTATTTCCAAAACCAGTTATCGCATAAATGTCGTCGTCAATTAACCCGTCTCTAGTATCTAATGTTCCCCAGGTATCGCCATCATATACACCAACGCCACCACCATAAGTACCAATCCAAACTTTATCATAATCATCTACAAATATTTTTGCTACTTCTGGGTTGGCAACACCATCTTTTCTAGTGTATTGAGTAAAACTAGACCCATCAAACTTAACAACACCTGAACCGTCTGTACCGAGCCATATATTACCTTTAGAATCAATATCAATCGCTAATATTCTTGGGTCTTGCAACCCATCAGCAGTAGTATAATTTTTAAACTTGCCATCTTTAAATATAGAAATACCAAATGCTTGAATACCTAAAACTATTACATCATCTGGCCCACCCTTAGCGATTTGCATACCCCAAGCACGTATCGGTGTAAGTCCATCCTTCTCATCATATGTAATTGCTGAGCTCCCATCAAACCTAGTCAGCCCTTTTGGACCAGTAAACCAGACAAAACCTTTATTATCTACAATCAAATCGCCAATATTATTTGAAGGCAAACCTTCATCAATAGTATAATTTATTATCTCTTTTCCATCATATTTTGACAATGCTGATTCCGTCGCTATCCAGACGTTACCATATGAATCTATATCAATTGAATTGATATTATTACTTCTTAGGCCATTTTTAATAGTTAACTGCTTTGTTACTTTGTTATTCGTTACTTTAATTAAACCCTGGTTTCTAGTCGCAAACCAAAGATTTCGGTTCTTATCAACTGCAATATCATTAATCCTAGACCGCGGAAAACTATCAGCTTCTGTAGTATTTATAATTGATCTAGGATCGTACTTAACAATTCCAGCACCAGACCAATCTGCAAACCAATATATCCCATCACTTGATTTAGTTACTTGATTTGATTGTATAAGTCCATAATCGTGTCCTGCCATCCTAGGATCTAAGCGTACAAAAGTTTTTCCGTTATATTTATATACGCCACCTTGTGTTGTAATGATTGCATTACCTGTTTCATCAAAATATATATCATTTACAGTACTATTAATTAAACCATGTTTTGACCAAATATTTTTAAAATTTGTACCATTAAAAATAGAAAGACCACCATTCGTACCCACCCAAATATTACCTTTAGGCCCCTTTTTGATACATCTTATCCACCTGTTAGGCAGTCCATCCTCTTTTGTGTAGACTCTAAATTTTTTACCATTATAAAGAACAAGTCCATCAAGAGTACCTAACCAAATATTAGTACCCTCGACCATAATTGAAGAAACAAAACCAAAGGGGATGCCATCTTCCGCTGTAAATGTTTTAAAATTATTACCATCAAAAATAGAGAACCCACCTGTTCCTCCAATTAAAATATTGCTACTAACGTCCTGCTCAATTGCTCTTATGTTATTATACGGAAGACCATCACTAACTCCATAAACCTTCTTTATATCTTCGCCCTCAAACAAAACTAGACCGCCAGTATTAGTCCATTGTGGGTCTCCTGACCCAGCCCATAATTTATTTTCATTATCTTTAAATAATGTTAAAATAGGTTTTTGAGGCAAACCATCATATTGGGTTATATTACTTATTTCTTGGCCATCATAAATAGAGACACCAGTATATGTTCCAAACCAAATTTTATTATCTTCATCAATTACACTTGACATAACATAATTACTATTTATTCCATCGGTATAAGTTATTCTACTCCAAGTGCCCCTAGCTGTTCTTAAAACATTAACCTTTATATCATCATAATTTATTTTGGGATCAAATATTTTTTTCCTCCCATCTTTTTCTCTTATATAAACAAAATCTTCATTGCCATGTAGTCTAACATAATATTTATGAGTCAAAGGTAAATTGGCAAAAATGAATTCTCCTTCATTATTACTTTGCCTTGAGATTTGAATTTGCGTACCCTCTTCGCCATTATCACCAATGCCGATAGCCTGAACTATTACCCCCCTCTGCCTTCCTTTATTATCAAGATTTAAAATAGTACCTTTTATTTGAGGTTTTTCTTCAATAATAAAATTTATTATTTTTCTTTGACCTTGTTTAAGGTTAGAAATATAATCGTTATCAACTTTCTCAGACCCATTACTTGCAAATAAATGATACTGCCCATTTGAATTCAATGGATATATATTTACTGTATAATTACCATCTATATCACTATTTGAACCAAACCACCTTTCTTCTTCGGCCTCATAAAACGTTAAATTTGCAAAAGGAACCGGTTTACCATCATTGGTCGTGACTTTTCCATTTATTTCTGCCCGATTTTCAGGGTAGAAAATCAGATTAAAACCTGCTTCTCTAATAGCTTCAATTTTAACACAGACAATATTGTCACCTTGAAGTATTTTTGCCCTAGGGTAAGAATCATAGTTAATATTTGGATCATAAATTTTTTCACCGTTCAATAATACACTAGCTCTACAATACCATTGCTGGGTTATTTCAGGAATAATTTCTTGAGTAGTTCTTGAATTAACATATGCAAAGGCTATAACTATATCGGAAGCTTTTAAATTAGGATAATAATGCCAGATATTATGAAATCCAGCTGAGCCGTTTGATGCTGGCGGTTTCTTCCAATTATATTCAATATTTTTAAAATTAACCTTATCGTTTAGACTAAACGAACTTTGTTGAATATCTTTCATTAATGAATCAGAATTGAAATCACTGGGGAAGGGTCCAATAAATGCAAAATTTCTTATTCTATGATCATTTTCAATCTGATTATTAATATTATTATTCGATACGGCAAACGCGTTTAATAAAAAAAAGATAAAAAAGGTTTTTAAAAAAAATCTCATATTCGAATCCTCAATTTAAAATGATCGGCAGTAATTACTTGACTACTAAATTTACTAAACGCTTCGGAACGTAAACCTTTTTGACAATTTCTAAATCTATTAAGTACTTCTTAAAAGTATCATTATTAGTAATATCTTGTATTATATCATCTTTATTAGAATCAGTGCTCACATCGATAGTTCCCCTAGTTTTTCCATTAAATTGCACTGCAATAGTCATATTTGCTGTAGCGATTAAACTTTCATCATACCTAGGCCAATGTTGACAAGAAATTGGTTCGCCATTACTTAAAAACAACAATTCATTTATTTCTTCTGAAATATGAGGAGCAAATGGATTTAAGATGATGAGGAAAGTCCTAATTACACCTTCATCATAACTTTTAAGCGTTAAAATATGGTTAATGAAAATCATCATTTGCGATACAGCGGTATTGAAACTCAAGTTTTCTAAATCCTTTGTGACTTTCTTTATAGTTTGATGCAGAATTCTTATCGTTTCGTCTGAAGATTTATTTTCGTTATTTATCTTTTCTTTATATTCAATGCAAACTTTCCAAATTTTTTGTATAAATCTATATGAACCTTGTAAACCTTTTGTATTCCAAGGTTTTGACTTATCTAATGGTCCCATAAACATTTCATAGATTCTAAAGCTATCTGCTCCTAACTTTTCAACCACGTCATCAGGATTTACAACATTTCCTCTGGATTTACTCATTTTTTGTCCATCTTCTCCACCAATCATACCCTGATTGTAAAGCTTTTTGAATGGCTCTCTGGTTGAGACTAAACCTAGGTCATGAAGCACGTGATGCCAGAATCTTGAATATAGAAGATGTAAAACTGCATGTTCTACGCCGCCAACATAAAGATCGACAGGCATCCAGTATTTTTCATCATTCTTATCCCAGGCAACGCTATTGTCATTCGGACTAATATAGCGTAAATAGTACCAGCATGACCCAGCCCATTGGGGCATTGTGTTAGTCTCTCTTCTTCCATTTTCCGTATTAACCCAATCAGATATACCGGCTAAAGGAGACTCTCCTGTACCTGTAGGTTCATATTTTTCTACCTGTGGAAGTGTTAATGGTAAATCTGAATTATCAAGAGGTACTACAGTACCATCTTTTTGATGAATTATTGGAATTGGTTCCCCCCAATACCTCTGTCTAGAAAAAAGCCAGTCTCTAAGCTTATATTGAGTTTTTCTTTTACCTAATTGCTTTTTTTCAAGCCAAGTAATTACCTGTTCAATCGCTGATTTGACACTAGCGCCATTTAAATCAAGATCTTGATTGTTTGATGAATTAACCATAAATCCTTGATCTGCGTCTTTATGAACTTCTTTTTCAATATTTCCACCCGAGACAACTTCCTTAATAGGTAGTTTGAATTTCTTTGCAAATTCATAGTCTCTTTCATCGTGTGCAGGTACGGCCATGATTGATCCGGTACCATAGCTCATCAACACATAATCAGAAATCCAGATTGGTATCTTTTCATCATTTACAGGATTTATAGCATAAGATTCTAAAAAAACACCAGATTTGTCTTTATTGACTTCTCCTCTATCGAAATCTGACTTCATAGAGGCTAGCTTCTTATACTCTTTTACTTCAACTGATTGATTATTAGATACGAGGTCATCTACTAATGGATGCTCTGGAGAAAGAACCATATAAGTAGCACCAAAAAGCGTATCTGGTCTTGTTGTATATACAGTAATATTTGTATTTAAAGATTCTATCTTAAATTCTACTTCACAACCATTTGACTTTCCAATCCAATTACGTTGTAACTCTTTTACGCTTTCTGGCCAATCTAAATCTTCTAGTCCTTCCAACAAAGATTCTGCGTAATCAGTAATTCTAAACATCCATTGCCTCATTGGCAAGCGCTCAACTGGATGTCCTCCAATATCTGATTTCCCGTCCACAACTTCCTCGTTTGATAAAACTGCTTTTAATTCAGGACACCAATTAACTGGTACTTCAGCCTCATAGGCTAGTCCTTTATTATAAAGCTGCAAGAATATCCACTGGGTCCATTTATAATACTTAGAGTCAGTTGTGTTTACCTCTCTATCCCAATCATAAGAAAATCCAAGCATTTTTAATTGCATTC
>Ga0114997_10001137_pt1 | contig 22240 bp, 29 predicted proteins | sample ArcticOcean_MG_C_2_FD_87045 | JGI IMG/M metagenome (GOLD analysis project Ga0114997, IMG submission 87045) | Marine microbial communities from western Arctic Ocean - ArcticOcean_MG_CB4_136 | ecosystem: Environmental > Aquatic > Marine > Oceanic | place: Arctic Ocean: Canada Basin | collected...
AGGGGATAATCAGGAAGCTAACAAGGTTACAATTTTTAAAAATAAATTTAATGTTATGGCTTTAGGTAATGTTTTTTTGAATTCTTATTCTTTGTCTGCTAGTGTTGGGTCTGTTGTGTCTGTATCTAGTAGTTTGAGCGCTTATAATGTGGTCATGAATCAATACAATGATAGCACAGATGGAGAAACTATACCGGCAATTGATACAACTAAAGTTGGTCCCGGAGAGCCTGTATTAGATGAAAATTATAAAATTACTTCTAGTGTCTTTCAAAATACAACAAACAGAGATGGCAACATACATGCGGCGTTTTCAGCGGGGGATATAGAATTAATTTTAGCCAATGTAAACGAACCGGGAATAGAGTTTACGGGTTCAAGTCCGGTAAGGAGCGCTCCAATTAATTCGTTAGATGTTGATTTTAATATTGATCGAACAGATTTGTATGGACTGGGATCAATGTATCCTTATGGAAGGCGTGCGATTTTGCCTATTTTAGGCACATTAAGTTTTTCGGCGACGGCCGCACAATTTACCAGCGGAAATTTAAACGAATTTTTATCTGGGCAAAACGATTATAACTTTACTTTTAATATTAAGGACAATTGTAGTGGAATAACGGGGCTACAGCTTAAGGTTGAAAACGCTCAGCTAGACAGCCAAGGGCTTAGTGACACTATGGGTGACAATGCTTCTATTACGGCTAGTTTTGGTTTTTCGATGTCTGATATCAGTGGGTTAAAAATGTCTACTCCGCCGTTGATTGTAAATCAGCCTGTTTCTGCTGCTAGTGATGGAGCTACCTTGTATGTTCAGCCTACAGGAAAAACATCTGGGGGTACCGCTTATAATGCTGACGGATTTAAGTATGAGTGGTATAAGGGAGGGGTCGCTTTTGGATCTAACCAACGTTCAGTGGTAACAAGCGGAGCAGAGGATTATTATGTGGTGGTCTCAAACGAATTGGGTAGCGCGACAAGTAATACCTCGAGTGTAACTTAAAGCTCTACTTTTATATTTTTTGTTTCAATCACTTTTGGCGTGTCGTCAAGGTGTTTTTTTCCTACGCTCTTTTCGTATTTATCAAAATGTTTTCTTTTTACGGGGTCTTCTCCTGTTATGGATTCTTTAGCTCTTTTTTCGCTCATTTGCGCGGAATAGTCATGGAGGTCCCCGTAGGTTCCTTTCATATTGCCTGTGCGTGTGACAAATTGCTTGTTGTCCCATGGGTCTACTTTTTTAGCAACGTAGTTTCCTATGTTTACTTGAGGGGCATTATAAACGCGCTGCCACTTCTCGTCGGTACCGTCTTCACCTTTGTACGCCTTGTATTCAGACATAGGCATTTCAATTTCCTTTGTCTCTCCTGTGGCTGTATGTACAAAATTATAGAACATATAAAGACACCCGGTAGACTTCAGAACATCTACCGGGTGTTACATTATACTAAACAATCTCCACTACTTTTCCAGAGGATTTTTTACTTTTAGGAAGGGTGACATAAAGAATACCATCTTCAGTTTTTGCTGTTATTTTGTCTATATCTACGCTTTTATCAAGGGCAGTTTGACACAGTTCTTTTTTATCGTCCTTTTTGGATAGAACTCTTAGCACTCCGTCTAAAATTTTAATATCTAGGGTCTTTTTGTTGTGGCCCGGAACATCTACTTCTAAGAGGTACTTGTCTTCCTCTTTGCTAATGTGAGCAGATCGTGACGAGCAATGGCTCCATACATGTGGGTAAAAGTCCGTGTCCATAATATCTGTAATTAAGCTATCTAGACCTCTTACGAGGCCAAAGCTACTTCTGGTGTTTATCATATCTGTTTATATAAAGCACGTTGCATGCCAAATAAAAAACCCTTTATTTATTAGGTTTTTAGTATAAGTGAGACAAAAGGGCGCCCTATTATTTCTCAGGGGGTTGAGGGGATGGGTCATCTTGTCGCGGTGTGACACGTTCCCCTAATCCCATTTTTGCCCCTTTAAGACGGTTGCAATATTCGCTTGTTATTTTTTTCCACGTTATTTGCTCGTACTGTTCTTTTATTTTTTTAAAAAAATTCATCTTTTTCCCCCAAAGTATTCCGTTGCGTGTCCTTCGCTTACCAACATTTTATTAAAGTTCTTCTTTTTGTTTGGGCTGTATATCACCCCTAGGATGCGGCCGTATTTTCCTTTTTTATCGAGTTCGGTTTTGACTACACATTTATTATCACAAGCCTCAAGAAGGGCTTTTAGTCTTTCTGTGGCGGCAATTCCTAGTTTTTTTTCTTTCAGATCGCGGGTTCGGCTTTCGGGCGTATTAATTCCATAAAGGCGTACGCGTTCTTTTTTAAAAGTGCTAAAACCTACATCGATCAACACGTCAATGGTGTCTCCGTCCACTACTCTTAATACTTTAGCGTTATATTCGTACATTAGTCGAAAAGGTTATACCAAAATCCTTTTTTTGGAATATCTTCTAGGTTCTTAGCGGCTCTTTTTTTGGCTACTGATAGTTGGTGCTTTGTAAACAAGAGGCACTGTTCTCGTTTGCTGTTATCTTCACTCCATATGGCGTAATACTTTTCGTTTGCGCCAAACTTTCGGTCTTTATTGATAACTTCAATAATCTTACCTTGTTTTATTTTTGCCATATTATGTTCCTATGATTTTTAATATTTTATCTACAGTGTGTTTGTAGGTAAATTCTGTTTGAATCTTCTTTCCTTCAGTGTTAGGGTTTTTGCTTTTAATAACAGCTTCCTCCATAGCGGCCGTGACTTGATCGCGGTCAAAGGAATACATAGAGCCTTGATTGAAGGGCTGTCCTTTCTGAAAAAAGAGATTATCATAAATATCTTCTTTGCCTTTTGGCTCTAACAGTATGGAGTTTGCGGGGGTTGCCCACGACTGGTGTCCTGTATGATTGTAGACGATGGACCATTTGCCCAGAGCGGTAGCATTAAAAGCTGGTAAATTCCAGCCTTCTGCGCCGCTTAGGCCTGTAAGGTCTATGTCTGCGGAGTTCAGCAGGTGGTTTACTTCTGTGTTTGTTTTAAGATGAGGTAAAAAATTGATATTGCTATAGTGTTTCCCTTCAAGTAGTTGGTTTAGTAGGGATGTCATTTGATCGGGCTTTAAAAAAGGGTTTGTAATACAACAAGTAAGGAGAAATTTATTATTGTTTCCATATTTTTTCAACCATGTTTGGACGATCTCTTTGGTGTGTTTTCTTTTTTCGTATTTTCCCATTAAAACAAAATGGGTTTTACCTTCAACGCTTTTTTTGTCGCTTTTATGTTCAATAAAATCAGGGTCAAAACCTAATGGTACATAAGAAACGTTTTCACACCCTACGCTCTTAAACGCTTCTACCGCAGAGGGGTTTGTTAAAAACGTATGGTCTTGGAAGTTGGCTAGTTTTTTTTCAGTAAAAGTAGGGGTTTCAAGCTCATAAAAAGTCAATAAAAATTGCTTAGGGGATATTCGTCTGTCCGCCCCGTTAAGGTGCCAGAGAGTTAGGGTGGGAAGGTCTTTGTCTAGGTTTTTACGATTGTCGTTAATGCTTCTTTCTATCCAAGATTTAAATCCGTCAGACAGCTTGTTAAAGGAGCTTAAGTCGGTTTCTCCACGGGGAAAAAGAGAAACAGTTGAGTTTCTTTTATAAAGCTCTCGTAGAATGTTGACCCCAACGTTACCAAACGAGAGATTGTTAATAGGAATATCTGCTATCAAGTTCATTTTCTTTTAAGTTTTTTCTGATTATTTTTATGGCAGCGTTGTGTATGTTAATACACCCTTGGATACTCATTTTGAGTTTTTTGCCTACTTGTTGCCATGGGGTTAGTTTGTTGAACTCCGGGTCAACGTATCTAATTTTAAATATGCGCCTAACTCTTTCGTCGGGGTGCTTTTCTATGATTTCAAAAATCTTACAGAGAAGCGCTTCGTTCACATGTGGGGATTTTTTAGAGTCATCCTCTTCTTTAGCTTTATTATGAAGAGCAAAGTCGCTTTCAGGGGAAGCTGCTAGAAGGTATTTTTTGTTTTTATAATGCTGGTTAAGGCATAGCCATTTAGCTTCGTTACCTAGGAACGTGCTAAATTTTGCACCTCGGTTTTGGTCGTACTTTAGGCCTGCGTTGTAGATATAATATTGAATTTCGTCTATAATATCTTGTTTGTGCGAGGTTGGGGAAGAATTAGGGATATAGTTGTTGACAATATCTAGGAAAATTCCTGAGTGTCGATCTACTAGCTCCTGCAAAGACGCTTCTGCTTCTGTGTCGTTTTTAAGGTTAAAAGTGAGCTCTGTATCTGTTTGGTTTTGTGTCATTTGAAAAAAGCTTTAACTAATGGTGGGCCTGACTGTTCGATGCCCTCTAGATTATCCCAGAAAAAGGAAAATTTACACATCTTTTTTAATTTTTTGGTATATTTTTCTTCATCGCTGTTTACTGGGCCGACACCTTTTCTTTCTATGTATATTGTGGCGCCATCTAGGGAATGAATCCATTCAACTTCGTTTTGGAATCGAACGTCTGGTATGATTGTTTTTGCACCGTAGAGTTTATTTACCGCACAGGTACTGCTCATTTTTTGAATCCAATGATCCTTGTTTATCTTGTTGCGGACAACCTCTGTTCCCCAGCACACAAGGAGGGGGCGAATTATTTCTTTTTCTTTAGGGTCCTCTGTGAAGGCGCTGATGCCTAGGCGTAACTGTAAAAAAGAATCTAAGTCTTTTTTTAGGTGATGAGCAAAAGAGCTTATTTTACATTTATAAGAGTCTTCTTCTAAAAGGGGTTTAAGCATAGATGCCAATGAGTCTTTCCCTGTTCGGGCAAACCCGGCGATCCCAATCAAATTATATTGATCTAGAATCATCTTCCTGTGCTACCAAACCCACCAAGGGCGCGATGAGATGGAGGTACTGTATCTGTAAAATTCAAGAAGGGGTGGTTATGCATGCACCATATTATTTGAGCGATTTTATCTCCATTTTTATAGATCTTATCCATGTTTATTTTTATTCCTTGTATTTTTTGATCTTTCATTACGATATCTTCTGGTTGCATAATGTATCGAAATCTTACTTTAACAGTATCTCTAAACCCTGAATCAATTACCCCTACTGAATTAGCTAATGATAGGTTGTACTTAGAAATACTGCTTCGTGGATACACCATTGAATAAAATGTAGTTTCGTTAGCAGGAGCAATCACTAGATTGGTATCATACTCAATATAATCAATACTTTTGTATACGGCCTTAAGTGTTTTGTTTTTCCCTGCTGGTTCTCCAGATATCCGAGGTTCTGATCTAGAGAATAAATCATAACCGGCATCTCCTTCATGTTCAGGCCTTTTTATTGAAGGCTCTTCTGGGTTCTGCTTGATGTAAACTTCCATAGTTATTAATATAATACAGGTTTTTACCTATGTCAAGCTTTTTTTTGGATATTCTGAATTATTTCGTCTAGCTGCTGAGAGAGTTTATGTTTTCCAATGTCCGCTAATACTGAAGGTACATAAAACATATCGAACTCTACTTGCTCCGGCTCTATCGCGTGTTTCTCGTGCAATTCAGAACAGTTGGTGATGTTAATACAGGAGCTAAGGTTCAAGTTATCACCAAAGGTGTCAAAAGCTTCTTCAAGGGCCTCCCCTGCGGCCTCTATAGCGTCTTTAGCTAAAACAACACATTCCCAATCGCTACTGGTTGCATAATATAATTTTTTATCTTGATTTTCTAGTACTCTTATCATAGAATCATTTTAGCTTAAAGGCTTCAACATGTCAAGCAAATACCCTAGTATAACCTGTTTCTGTCCAATATTTAAAGGGGGAAAGTTCATTGAGGGCTATATGGAGGACATGCTGAGTCAGACTATCTTCAAAGAAGTTTCTTTTTTAATATTAGACTGCGCTTCCCCTGACAATGAGGGAGAAACGCTAAAGCAATATATCGCCTCTTATCCTAATATTACGCACAAAAGACTAGAGGATGACCCGGGTCTTTACCAAGCATGGAATTTATGCATCAAGAACACTGATGGGGATTTTCTAACAAACTGGAACGTTGACGACAGAAAAACGCCTTGGTCATTAGAGATAATGAGAGATTCTCTTGCCTTGAACGGCGATATCGATTTAGTTTACGGTAATACCATTGTTAGCTCTATTCCAAACGAGAAATGGACTGATATTAACTCTAAAAGCGCTTATATTTGTAACGAAACAAATAGCTGGAAAGACTTATTAAGGAATAATAACCCTCACTGTATGCCCATGTGGAGACGATCTCTTCATGATAAGTTTGGCTTGTTTGACGAACAGTACATGACAGCTTCAGATGCAGATTTATGGCTCAAAGCCGCTAAAGGAGGGTCTCGAATGAAAAAGATTGACGACATCGTGGGCATCTACTATTATAACCCTAATGGAAGATCCAGCGACCCAGCTACTCTTAAGCAAATGGTTAACGAAGTCAACGAAATGAGAAGAAAATACGAACCTAACTACAAATCTCCTCGCGAAATCAAAGAATCCCAGTGAAGCTAAGCACAGTATCAGCGGTTACTAAAAGTTGCCTAAAGGATTTTCTCCTAATGAGAAAAACTCTCGAGCAACATCATTATGTAGAGTTTTATTTAGCTGTTGATGATTTTTGTTATGATTATCTTCATGAAAACTTTAAGAATGTTAAATGTTTTAAATTAATAAAAACAGAAAACGCAGACCATGTCTCGCAGTCACCTCAGCAACAAGCTAATTTTATTGAGATAATTAAAGCTAAGTTTGTCATCGCAAAAGAAGCTTTTAAAGATTCTAATTTTATTTTTTGGTGCGATGTTGATCATGTTTTCTTAAACCCCATTGAAAAGAATATATTAAATCTCATTGACACAAAAGCCATAGACGCTGCGGTTACGCCACATCATTCAGATGGATTTGCAGACGAAAAAACAGTGGGTTACTACAATTGTGGATTTGTTTTAATATCTAACCCTGACTTCCTAGCAACATGGGAGGATTTATTTTTGCGCCATAAGCAATTAGGGCTTTACTACGAACAAAAGCCGCTCGAAGTAACGACAGAAACGTATAAAACCATTACCCTCCCCATTAACTACAACGTGGGTTGGTGGAAGTTTCTAGGACCTAATGCCCAAACCAGATGGGATTCCATTATCATAAAAAAGCAAGAGCTAACAATGTTAAACAACCCCTTGATAAATTTTCACTTTCATTATTTTAGAGACAATACACACGCTTTTGACCAACAAGCGCTAAGAGGGTCTATAAAAGATATCCTTAGTAAAAGAAAAAAGAAAGGTGACGATTTAGTTTTTTATGAAATTGAAAGGCTAGAACAATTCAATCCGTGAAAATTTTAAAAGGACAGGTTTCATGGGGCGACAGCTTTCAGGAGTTGGCGGACCTTTGGCAAGAGAAAGGTTATTGCGAAACAGCCCCCTCTTCTAATAAGTTTTCATGGCTCCTGCAAGAAGAAAAACCTACGGTATTATTACACGAACATGATCGCGTGGAAGAAATACCCCTTGCTCCTACTTGGGATATCGCACATGATACCGCTCTCTTCGCTAATGCCCAACACGCCTTAGGAAAACCATGGGTCTATTGGCCGCGCCACATTGGTGTAGTTACAGAGCTATTAAAAGAAGGGGTATTGTCTTACAATAAAAGAGATTGCCATTCAATATTTATAGGCGCAGCAGAAAACCCAGTTCAGTATGTTAACAGAACTAAGTTTGACTGGGGATTAGCCGTAGACCACTTTGACTTCTCTGTAAACCTGTCTTCAAAGCAACCTCACAAGTATTCTAATTTAGATTTTTTAAAATTAATTCGTCGCGCCCGCTTTGGGCTTTCATTGGAGGGTTACGGCCCTAAATGCCAAAGAGACATTGAATATATGGCAAATGGCGTTGTGCCTGTTTTTACATGGGATACCTTTAACGATTATCACAACCCCCTTCAAGAAAACGTTCACTACCTGTACGGGCGCCACCCACGCGAAGTTAAGGAAAAAATAGCTGCCACAAGCAAGGAAAAATGGCAAGAAATGTCGGATAATTGTATTGAATGGTTCAATAAAAACTGCTCTATAGAAGGATCCTTTAAAACAACAATGGAAATAATTGGTAACTGAAAAAAATTTTACGAAAGAAACGACAAACATAGTGGACTACATATAGATGAATAAATACTTTTTAGTAATAGCAAGATACCAAAACGAAAAACAAGAAATTTTCGACAACCATATTAGCCCCATCAACCAAAGATATTGTGACAAACACGGGTTTGAATATGTCGTCATAGGTAACGAGGAACCCCTAGAGCTGGTTCGAGACAATCCTACGTGGTGGAAGTTTACTGTTGTGCAAGATTGGATTAATAGAGGTAAACTCAAACAAGGGGATATCTTAACTCATTTTGACGCAGATATGGTTATCGTTAAAGATGATCAGCCTTACCAAACAAATAAAAGTTTTTCTTATGCTATCGACAATGGCAACACCCATTGTATGGGAAACTATACCATTACAATTAACGACTGGAGCATTGATTTAATTGACCGCATTCTAAGCGAAGACTTGTATCAGAAGTGCAAAAAAGAGGATCATTGGCAAAATTTTAGAGAGCAAGCTGCATGGTACACAATGACAGGAGTGTTGCAACATAGCTGGATTTCTTTTTTTGATATGCCTAACTATGGATTTCACTCAACAGTTTCCCCAAACCTGCATTATTCACTTGAGGACCTTGATAAACACGTGGAGATTCGTGGCCCCGAATGGAATACTACTTTATTAGAAGAAGAAGCGGAAGACCCCGTTAGCCACTCTCTTCAAAAATATAATATCGTAAAAAGCAAAAAAGAAGATACAATTATACGCCACTTTGCTGGAGGGCAACCATGGAGTGAAAAATACTTTAAGAGCAAATGAAACAAGCGCCTTTAAATAAGACGTGGTTTATAGTCGCCGACAGAACTAATGAATAAAATTTTAGTAATAGGGGATAGCTGTGAAGATAGGTTTACCTACGGGTCCTCCCGCAGGCTATGTCCCGACACCCCTGCGCCAGTTTTTTCTCCCAACAAGGACGTAATTAACTTTGGGATGGCTGGAAACGTATACGAGAACTTAAAAAGCTTTGGGATACAATGCGACCTGATTACGAATGCAGAAAAAATGATTAAGCAACGATATGTTGACGAAAGAACCAATCACACCTTTTTAAGAGTAGACACTAATGACAAAGTTAAATCAATAAAGTTTAACCCCTTAGATATAAAAAGAAAAAACTACAAGGCCATAGTTGTAGCCGATTATGACAAAGGGTTTTTAACAGAATCTGATATATCTATTTTATGTAGCCTTAACTCAACTGTTTTTTTAGATACTAAAAAACAAATAGGCGATTGGTGTAAAAACGCGTTTATAATTAAAATTAACAACCCTGAGTTCAAACTAATAGAAAACAACATTAACCTAAGAGATTGGGAGAATAAACTTATAGTTACCCTTGGCGAACGAGGTTGTAAGTTTCTCAACGCTTTAAAAAGAAAGCGCCCAGAAGAGGAAGGTTTTAGTTATTATCCAGTAGGTGCCGTAGATGTGTTTGACCTATCCGGCGCTGGAGATACTTTTCAAGCGGCTCTCGTCGCAAAATATATGCAGACAACAGATATAACTACAGCTATTCAATATGCAAACCACTGCGCATCACAAGTTGTACAAAAAAAAGGAGTAGTATCTTGCATTAAAACAGAGATAAAGTAAATGAAGATTGTCTTTGTTACCACCTTTAAACCCTCGGCCCAAGGAGATCATTTGGAGCTTTCCATTTTGCACGGAATGAGATCTGTGCTTGGGGCTAATTGTATAGACTTTCCAAGAAAAAAAATCATGTATCATGATTTTTCTGAGTCTCCCAAAAACAGCCTTCACGGCAGAGGGTTTACATTTCTCACCACCCCCCTTGACGACCTAACCAAAGAACAGCGCAACATCAAGGATATTGATGCGATTATTTACGGCTCTGGGCATATATATGGAGATAATCGGATACCAGAACTTGAAGAGAAGTGTAAAAAAATATGGTTTTTAGACGGCCATGATCTACACGGCAATGCTCCCAAAAAAATAATCTACAATGGCGAAGAGATTATAGCTACCCAGTTTGAAAGGTGCTTCAAGCGCGAGCTAGTAGAAGAAGGCTTAAACAAGGTTTTTCCTACCGGATTTGGCATCCCAATCGATCGTATTAGGCCAATACAACTCGAGTCTAAAAACCAGCTTTTCCAAAAGACAGCTCCTGATGATTCTTACTTTAAAGAAGTTAAGGATTTTGGGGGCGGCTTTAGCCACCATTCTTTTGATAAAGAGAAGGATTATTATGAAGACTTAAGCAAGTCTTGGTTTGGCCTGACATGTAAAAAAGGAGGGTGGGATTGTTTGCGTCATTATGAAATAATTGCAAGTGGCGCACTTCTTTTGTTTAAAGACTATAGCTCAAAACCAAGCCAATGCTCGCCCCAAAACCTTCCGTGTATTTCTTATTCCTCAAAAGAGCAGTTGGAAGATATTACAAACACTCTTATTGTCAATGGAAAAGCGACACCTAACTATATAAAGCTTTTGTTTCAGCAGCGAGAGTGGTTGTTTTCCACGGGCACCACCGAAGCCAGAGCCCTTAAGATTTTACAAACAATTAATGAAGAATAAATTGTTAGAAATTTCTTTTATTTAGCTATTATCCCTGTTATTTAAATGGGTAATTTTAAAATAGAAGATGTTACTATTTGCCTGCATTGTGGAAGCAGGCCTGATATTGTTGAACGACAAATAGAAGCTCTAAAAGGGCTAGGGGATGATTATAATATTACATGGAATAACAGAATAGATAGGTACCCCCACGCTTACCCTAGTTACTCTGAATTAATTAACGATACCGTTGCAACCTCTAAAGACGAATTTATTGTTTTTGTTAACGATCGCTGCTTTCCTACCGCAGACGAAGGGAGGAAGATGCTTAACCACTTGCAAGAAGGTTATGCTGCATCTTTTTTATACAGCGTAGGCTATATGGCATTTAGCAAAGAGTTGGTGAGGAAGATAGGATGGTGGGACCAAAGGTTTTTAAATGGAGGATGGGAAGACAGGGACTGGATAATTAGGCTAGCTGAAGCTAATCTTAAAATATACGAAAGTCAAGAGAGTGATTATAGTCATGACTGGAAATCCCCACTTCAAGTAGAAGATTACTGCGCTCTTTCTACCCCGCATTTTAACAATAAGTGGGGCATTGATTCTTCTAAAATCATTAAACGTATAAAAGAGGAAAGCTATGCTAAATGGGAAAATAGCCTTGGAGCGGCTAGGCCGGATATATCTGAAACGTGGGGTACATGGGACAAATCTACTCTAGGAATAGACTTTAACAAGCCAAATTCGGGGCCACCCGGATCGTCATGGGTTGCAGGCAGACAATTCATTTTACCAAATGAAAAATAAAAAAATTATAATATTCGGAGGCTCTGGGTCTTTAGGCCAAACCCTCATTATGCGTTTACACCAAGATAATGATTTACTTATTTATTCGCGAGACGAAGCTAAACATTGGACGATTAAAAACCAAGTTCAGTCTCCTAATATAACATTTAAAGTAGGGGATATTCGAGACAAAGAAAGGGTGCGCCAAGTCCTTGCACAGTATGACCCGGAAATCGTTATAATGGCCGCCGCGTTAAAACAGGTAGACACCTGCGAGCTTTCGCCCCTCGAAAGCGTTCAGACAAACCTGCTAGGAATAAATAACATTTTATCTGCGATAGAAGAGTCAGCCCATTGTTTAAAAAATTTAAACTCAGTGATGATGGTGAGCACGGATAAAGCGTGTGCCCCGGCTAATGTTTATGGGATGTGCAAATCTATTTCAGAAAGAATTGTAGCTTCTTATTGTAAATATTCAAACTTAAGTCACATTAGGTTTATTAACACTAGGTACGGAAACGTTTTAGATTCTCGAGGAAGTATTGTGCCGCTGTTTAGACATCAGGTTACACAGGATGACTACTTAACCGTAACACATCCAGATATGACGCGCTTTTTAATGACCCTTGACGATAGTGTCGACTTAATTATGCACGCCCATGATAATGGTGACAGCGGAGACACGTGGATACCTAAACTCAAATCTATGAAAATTATAGATATGGCCAATCTTTTTGCTAAGCGATACAATAAGCCTATTAACATAACCGGCATTCGGCCCGGAGAAAAAATGCACGAATCCCTCGTGTCGCGCTCCGAATCAATTAGAACTTATGAAAAAGAAGGCCATTATGTTATCAAACCATCTTACTCTGACAGCACACATGATAATATATTTGAATACAATAGTGCAGAGGACGTTTTTAGCCCAGAGGATCTACAGCATTACCTTGATGGGTTAAATTTGTTAGAAAAAGAAATTGAAGACTTTCCCGGAAAAGGAATTGTTGAGAACATACGCCCCTTTAAATGAAACTACTGGTTTTAGGTGCTACCGGGATGCTGGGAAGCGGAGTATGCTGCGCCCTAAAAGAAGAAGGCTTTGAGGTTCACGGTACCTTTAGAAACAAAACCCAAGGCGTTTGCCTTAACTTGAAGCTAGGAAAAGCAATAAACTTTGACGCTTCTGAAAATAAAGAATCCCTTCCCTTATCGGATTATAAATACGTTATCAATTGTATAGGCATTATTAACAGACTGACCGATCAGAATGTCCCAAATGCTATTTATATTAATTCTCTTTTCCCTCACTTAATGGCGCGTCGATGCCAAGACCATAACGTAAAGTTCATTCACATTACAACCGATTGCGTGTTTGACGGAAAGCTCGGCAAATATAATGAAGACTCTCCTCATTACGCCCACGATGTTTACGGAAAAACAAAATCATTAGGAGAGACTAAAGAATGTATGACATTACGCACCAGTATTATAGGAGAAGAAAAACACCAACACCACAGCCTTGTCTCGTGGGCCCAGTCTCAAAAAAATAAGGAAGTTAAAGGCTACACCAACCACTACTGGAACGGGGTCACCACCCACCAGTACGGAAAAATTATCTCTCAAATAATTAAAGAGAACCTATACCAAGAAGACTTGTTTCATATTTTTTCCCCTAACGACGTTACTAAATTTAATTTGCTAAGAATGCTAAGTGACCGCTTTCATTTGAACCTTAATATTTCTGCCCATACAACCGAGTTTCTTGTGGATAGAACCTTAAGAACTACAAAAAAACTACAAAAAACCCTTTTCATTCCTTCTATCGAAGAACAAATCAAGCAATTATGAAAATAGCTTTTATAAAGTATGCGGGAATGTCTGCAGGAGGAGTAGATAAATACCTTCAAACAATAGCTTGCGCACTACCAAAAGAGGATTTTGAGGTAGATTTTTTTTACACTAATGTGGCACCGCTTTTGAATAACAACTTCGTCCACCCCGCGAACGACCCTCGGCGCCTAGACTTAATGAAGAGCCACGATATTAATATAATTAAGGCGCATGTTGGAGAGAAAGAAGGAAGCAAAGGGGTTGGAGAATGGCGAGACACGAATTTTTGGGACCTATTTAACGAAGACGATTACGACGTAGTGCAAACTGGGCGAGGAGGATATCCGGAATACCCTTTTAATTTAATTCATAAAGCTAAAATTATCGACAGCATTCACAGTTTTGTAGGAGAAGATAAACCTAACATCATAAAAGCTATACTACTATGCAACTGGCAGTTTGAAAAATGGGCATCTAGCGGGGGCAACGCAGAAAAAGCTGTAATTATTCCTAGTTTAGTTCACATTGAAGATAAAAAATACTTTGACTTAAGAGAAGAACTCCAAATACCTCGCGATGCGTTTGTGTATGGTTTTCACCAAGGTAATAGGGAGGACATTTTTTCGGGAGCTTCCCTTTTAGCTTATAATCTTATAAAAAACCCTAATAATTATTTTTTAATCATGGGAGGGGCCAACCGTCACCGTTTACTAGCAGAGCAAATAGGGAGTCCTAATATAAAATTTGTTGATTTTTCAAGCTCCCCAGATACCATTCATAGGTTTTTGGAAACTATTGATATTTTTGCCCACGCTCGCGCTGACGGAGAGGTATGTTCGGCTGCCATTATTGAAGCTCTTTATCACAGCAAGCCCGTCATTTCACATCCCAGTCTAAACATGGGGCACGTTGAGCAAATAGAAGGGTGTGGGAAGGTGGTTAACACTATCCAGAGCTATGCCGAGGAGATGTTGGCTTTTGAAAAAAACAAGGAATACAGACTTAAGATGTCCGCTAATGCCAAGAAAAAATATGATATTCAATATAAATATGACACCGTTATTAACAAGATAATAGATGTATATTATGAAGTTAAAACTTCAATAGCAAAAAAATGAATAATTATATTAACAATAAAGCTTTAGAAGTTGCTAGCTCCCTTGTTAGTGACGCTCAAATAATTTTCACTGATCCTTACGATCACAACAAACAATACCATGAAGCCTGTGTAGCAGAGGCTTCTCGTGACGGGCTTTATTTAGAGTTTGGGGTACACCGAGGCAGAAGTATAGGCCACATCGCTTCATGTACAACCAACAAGGTTTATGGGTTTGATAGTTTTGAAGGTATTCCTGAAAAATGGGAGAGAGGGGAGGAGTCACTTCCCCAATATGCTTTTGACCTTAAAAGTCAGATCCCACATGGTATGATTAAAGGGCACGATCAATCCACACAACCACATCGTGACCCCTCCTCTACTCAATCCACAGAACCTTGGCCTAAAAACGTAGAGTTAATTAAAGGCTGGTTCGATAAGACTTTACCCCTTTTTATCAAGCGCGCTGAAGTTGCCCCTCACAAGGTTTCCTTTTTACATATTGACTGCGACCTCTATAGCTCCACCAAGACAATTTTTAAATTTCTAGGGGATAAAATTACCGACGGGACCATTATTGCGTTCGATGAAATTTATGGCTACAAGGGATTTCACAAGGATGAAGCCAAAGCTTTTGCAGAGTTTTTGATAGACAATAACTGGGACTACGAACCTTTAGTTAGAGTTCAAGGCGCTGAGGGCACCCCTTTTCGTTACGGAATGACCCAAGGGTGCTTCCGAATAAAAAAAGACAGCTCATCTATTATTAGAAATACTCAAAGTCTAATAGATTATACTATATTATCTAACCAACAATGAAAGGCTGCCCCGACCCCAATTTATTAAATCGCGTTTACTCTACTTATCGCGAATGCTTGGAAATTATGGGCATAAACTGTACCTTGGGTTGCGACGCCCCAGAAGAATTGCAGCACATTAAAAGCGGCGAATCTTTTTTTCTTGAAGAAAATTTAAAACCCTTAATTTCCTCTTCTCCGGTTGTATTTGACGTAGGGGCTAACGTAGGGCGTTATGCAACCACTGTATCTTCTATTTTTCCTGACGCCCGTCTTTATTGCTTTGAGCCTCATCCTAAAAGCTTTAAAAAGCTCAAGAGTAAAAATCCTCAAGCAAAAGCTTTCCCAATAGCGGTGGGAGAAGAAAACCATAAGTGTACTCTGTTTGAAAGATCTGATTATCCTGACGGCTCAGAAATGGCATCAGTACACGAAAAGGTGATAACTGAGTTCCATAACGTTGACAGCATAAAAATAGAAGTAGACATGAAAACTATAGATCAAATAATGGAAGAAGAGAATTTGGATTTTATAGACTTTTTAAAGATAGATGTAGAAGGCCATGAGTTAGCGGTAATCAAAGGGGCTCAAAAAAGTATTAGAGAGGGAAAAGTTAAAGTTATTCAGTATGAGTTTAACCACCCCAACATTGAAAGCAAGACCTTCATGAAAGATTTTAGAAAAGAGCTTAAAGAATATGAGTTTTATAGGTTATTAGAAAACGGCATGCTACCGGTTTTAGACCATCCTATTTTTCAAGAAATTTTTGGATACCAAAACATCATTGCTATTTATAAGCCTCTTTTAGAAGAGACGCCGTCAATCACCTCTCCTATTTTTACATCAGAATAATAAGCGCACCTAAAATGACTTATTGTTTTGACCTTGACGAAACCATATGTTACTCGCCAAACATATTGCCTAGAGATTATTCTTTGGCTCAGCCATACCTTCAGGTGGTCCAGCAAGTTAACGCTCTTTATGACAAAGGTAACACGGTCACGATTTTTACAGCTCGAGGAGGTACCTCCCTCAAGAACTGGCACAATATTACCACGTCTCAACTAAAGTCTTGGGGGCTTAAATATCATGAGCTAATAGACAAAGGCAAGCCTCATTTTGATTTGTTTATAGATGACAAGGCTATTAACGCTCATGATTGGAGAATGCAAAACAGCGCTAGAATCACAGGGTTTGTTGCCAGTAGCTTTGACCTTTTGCACGCAGGGCACTGCCTCTATCTAAAAGACGCAAAAAGAGTTTGTGATTACCTGATTGCAGCCCTTCAAGCTGACCCAAGCTTAGATCGACCACACAAAAACAAACCCCTTCAAACAGTAAAAGAGAGAAGGTCACAGCTAGAGGGGTCTAAATATGTTGACGAAATAGTAGAATACTCCACAGAGGAGGACTTAAACAATATTTTAAAAAAAATTAAACCAGATATAAGGGTTTTAGGTTCCGATTGTAAGGAAAGAGAGTGGATGACGGGACAAGGTTACTGTTCTCAAGTTTATTACCACCCACGGGACCACCAGTGGTCAAGTACTGAGCTTATTGAGCGCATAAAAAACTCTGGATAAAGGGGGCCTTTTGTACATAATCTACGTATTATGGAACGTTATAAAACGCTGGTTACTGGAGGGTGTGGTTTCATTGGCTCTCATATAGTAGACAACTTACTGTCCAAAGGTCATGAAGTTATTGTCATTGATGATAAAAGTGCTGAGTCCAATGATAAGTTCTTTGAAAACCCTAACGCTTCTTACTCCTATGCCTCGATAGCCAACTACGAAAAGATCGCTCCTTTGTTTATGGGGGTGGATTATGTATTTCACCTTGGGGCCGAATCTCGCATTCAGCCTACGTTAGAGAGGCCTCAAGACGCCTGTATGACAAATTTTGTAGGAACTTGCAACGTGCTGCAGGCCGCTCGCCTTAGTGAGGTTAAAAGAGTAATGTATTCCTCTACATCCGCCGGGTACGGCCTAAAAAACAAGATCCCTTTGAAGGAAGACATGGAAAGGGATTGCCTAAACCCCTATGCCGTAACCAAGGTGGCAGCTGAAGATTTGGCTCGAATGTATTATACTTTGTGGGGCCTTGAAACTGTCATTTTTCGTTATTTTAATATTTATGGGGATAGGGAACCCACCAAAGGACAATACGCACCCGTTGTTGGCTTGTTTTTAAAACAGTTCCGTGACAACGAGACCTTATCTATTGTTGGAGACGGCACTCAGCGTCGGGATTTTACTCACGTAAGCGACGTAGTACAAGCTAATATGTTAGCAATGGAATCAGAGAGCACCAAGATCTTAGGCGAGATTTTTAATGTAGGGACTGGTGAAAATTGCTCCGTGTTAGAGTTGGCGCAAATGATTAGCGATAATTACACTTTTATTCCCCCTCGCCCCGGGGAAGCCAAAAACACTTTAGCGGACATATCTAAGGCGCGAGCGCTTTTAAACTACAGCCCAACCATAGCTATAAAGGAATGGATAAAGCAAAAAACTACATAACCAAATACTTAACTCAAGTTAAAGAGATTTGTGACACCATTGACAAGAAAGAGATTGGTCTCCTTATAGACGGAATCCGATCCTTGAAGGAAAGAAAAGGTCGCTTATTTATATTAGGGGTGGGAGGAAGCGCCGCAAACGCTTCTCATTGCGTAAATGATTTTAGAAAGGTTGCAGGAATTGAGAGCTACGCGCCTACAGATAACGTCGCAGAGCTTACCGCCCGAATTAACGACGAAGGCTGGGAAAGCTGTTTTACAGGATGGTTAAAAAGCTCTAACCTTAACGAGCAAGATGCTGTTTTAGTTTTATCAGTAGGAGGGGGGTCTTCTACCACTTCTCAGAATATCGTTCGGGCCGTGCAGTACGCGGTTGAGTGCAAGGCTTCTATCTATTCGATTGTTAGCCGAGGAGGTGGTTACACTAGACACTATTCAGATGTATGTGTTTTAGTCCCCGTGATAGAAGAATCGATGGTCACCCCTCACGCAGAAGAGTGGCAAGGGATTATATGGCATTTATTAGCAAATTATAATTATGAAAATTAAAACATTTTTAGACGGCGCAAACCTCGAGGAAATACTTCAGCATAAGGACTTCGATCAAATTAGTGGCTTTACCACAAACCCCAGCTTGATGAGAAAAGCGGGCGTAAAAGACTATATGGAATTCGCCCACAATCTTGCTAAAAAAATACCTTCAAAAAAACACGTTTCTGTCGAGGTTATAGCGGACGATCTAGAGGAGATGCAGAGGCAGGCGATAATTATATCCTCTGTTTCAGAAAATTTTTATGCTAAAATTCCTATAACTAATACTAAGGGCGAATTTACGGGTCCCATTATTAAGAGCTTAGGGAACAAAGGGGTGAAAGTCAATGTAACAGCTGTTATGACTGAAAAGCAGGTTAAAGATTTGTCAGATTGTTTAAGCCCTGTAACCCCATCGGTAGTATCTGTTTTTGCCGGACGTATTGCTGACACAGGAGTTAACCCAGCGTCTATAATGGCTAACTGTAAGGGGATGCTCCGACTTAACCCTGTGTCAGAGCTTTTGTGGGCAAGCTGCCGTGAAACATATAGTATCTATCAGGCAGATTCCCTAGGGTGTGATATTATTACAGCTCCTTCTGGCATACTAAAAAAACTAAGTTTAAAAAATAAAGATTTAGAAAAATACTCTCTAGAGACCGTACAGGGTTTTTACAGTGATGCCCAAGCAGCAAATTACGTTTTATGATTTTATCTCGTTCCCCGTACAGGATTACATTAGGAGGAGGTGGCACAGATCGCCCTGATTTCTACAAAAAGCACGGAGGTTTTGTCGTTTCTATGGCTATAGATAAATATATCTATTTAAACCTTAAGGCAGACTCTCTCGAAAAAGAAATTAAAGTCAGATATTTAAACACTGAAGTTGTTAACAGGCTGGATGACCTAAAGCACGACCGAGCCCGAGAAGCCTTGCGCCTGCACAACTTAAACGACTCTATTGAAGTAAATAGCTGCGGAGATGTTCCGGGCCAAACCGGCCTTGGCTCTTCAGGTAGTTACTTGGTAGCGCTGCTGAAGGCTATCCGGCACCATCAAAAAAACTATTGTTCTACGCAAGAGCTGGCCGAAGAAGCCTGTGATATTGAAATTAACAAACTAGGCCTTCCGGTCGGGAAGCAGGACCAATACATTGCAGCGTTTGGAGGGTTAAGATCCTTAAGCATTAACGCCTCAGGTAAAGTTAAAGTTGAAGCTGTTAAGTTGGACTCTAAAAGCTTATCTAACTTAACGAACAATCTGCATATTTATTTTTTAAAGAAAAAAAGAAACGCTTCAGATATACTCTCCAAACAACACTGCGACCTTGAAGGCAACGAAGATCGCCTTTTAAAAATTAAAGAAATGGGGTACCGCACGCTAGAAATGCTAGAAAGCAGTAATTTTGACGAATACGGCTTGATGCTAGACGAGTATTGGAGATTAAAAAAAGAGTTCAGCCCTGACATGTCCTTTAGTTTAGCTGATAAAATTTATAGTGAACTAAAAAATAGATTTGGTATTTTAGGAGGTAAAATAATTGGGGCCGGAGGAGGAGGTTTTTTGATGGTGTATGCTAACAAAAACCACACCGAGATTGAAAAATTTATGCAGCAAAACAATATCGTTCGCTTGAACTACGAACCCGACAACGAAGGTTCAAAGATTTTATTTTAATAAATTACTATGAACATTTTACTAACAGGAGCCCACGGATTTTTAGGCCACCATTTGGTCGATAGAATAGCAGATAAAATAAGCCAAATAAATGAAGTTAATTGCTATGACAAAACTAAGCTCTACAAGCTTTTCACTCCGCGTAGCTACGAACTGGACTGCCTTAAATATTCAGAGTTTTATCACTATTGTCACCACAAGAACGTAGGTGCTATCATTCATTTGGCAGCAGAATGCGGGGGCATTGGAATTAACCAACGTAAACCTGCAGATTTCTTTTTAAATAATGCTCAAATGAGCTTGAATGTTTTAAGGGTGTCGCATGAGCTAAAGCTCGATAAGCTTGTTACCATCGGTACCGTCTGCTCTTATCCTAAACATACCCCCGTTCCCTTCAAGGAAGAAGATCTATGGGACGGGTACCCAGAAGAAACTAATGCTCCTTATGGGTTAGCCAAGAAAAATCTTTTGATTGGGGCGCAGGCTTTTTCTCAACAATATGGTTCTAACTTTATTCACTTAATCCCCGTTAACATGTACGGGGAACATGATCACTTTAGCCTAGAAGACTCTCATGTTATCCCCGCAATGCTTCGAAAGTTCCACGAAGCTAGAGAAGCTAAAGCCCCCTCTGTCACGCTGTGGGGGGACGGTTCAGCTTCTAGAGAGTTTTTATACGCAGGCGATTGTGCGGATGCAATTTGGAAGGCTTTTCTGAATTATGATAAGTCAGATCCTATTAATATTGGGGCCGCTAAGGAAACTACAATCAAAGAGCTTGCAGAAACAATCCAAAATCTTATAGGATTTGAAGGAGAAATAACATGGGATACTAGCAAGCCAAACGGCCAACCAAGACGGTGCCTTGATACCTCTAAAGCTAAAATAGAATTTGACTTTGAAGCCCAAACTTCCCTTGAAGATGGGCTAGAGAAAACTTATAACTGGTATTTAAATGAGCAATAATATAATAGTATTAACTGGAGTGACCGGACAAGATGGTAGTCATATGGTTGATTTCCTTTTGAAGGAAACTGATTACCATATTGTGGGATGTGTCAGGAGATTATCTGTTCCTAACGATGAAAATATTGTTAAGCACATAGGCAACCCGCGCTTTGAAAAAGTATATTTTGATTTGACTGACCCTACCTCCGTTAACCATGTAGTTAAAAAATACCAGCCTGAATATTTTATTAATTTTGCGGCTCAAAGTTTTGTTGGGGCTAGTTGGGATATTCCTGTAGCTACATGGAATTGCACAGCTACGGGGGTTCTTCATATTTTAGAAGCCATCCGCACAGAATCCCCCAGCACTAAATTTTATAATGCCGGAAGCTCAGAAGAGTTTGGAGATGTCCAGTATAGCCCACAAGACGAGAAGCATCCGTTACGCCCTCGCTCTCCTTATGGGGCAGCTAAAGCCGCCGCAAGACACCTCGTGAAAGTTTATCGTGATAGTTACAATTTGTTTGCCGTACAAGGTTGGCTTTTTAATCACGAAGGGACGCGAAGAGGAGAGGAGTTTGTCACTCGTAAAATTACTAAATCAATAGCTTTAATAAAGAAAGCTTTAGATGAAAACCGAAAGCCTCCACCCATGCATCTCGGCAACCTTGAATCAAAAAGAGATTGGGGGGATTCAGAAGATTTTGTTAAAGCTGTATGGCTTATGCTACAACAAGAAAAACCTACGGATTACGTGGTCGCTTCAGGAAAAACGCACTCTATCAGAGAGTTCATTGAAGCCGCCTTAATATCTGCCGGTATCCCTTTTGACGCTATGGATAACACTAATTTCTTTACCGGGCCCCGACCCGCCATAGCTTACACATTAAAAGGTCAGCCAGAAGTCCCGCTAGTCTACGTAAACCCTAAGTATTTTAGACCCGCTGAAGTTCAATTGCTTTTAGGGGACCCAACGCGTATCGAAAAAGAATTAGGATGGACCCGTCAATCATCCTTTGAGAAACTGGTTGACAAAATGGTCCAGCATGATATACTGTCCCTTGAACAGGCACTTTAAGTGTAAACTATAGACTCTGACTTTAATGAAGATAAAAAAAGACGCCACACCTATCATCTCTAACGATTTCGTAGCAAAATATAAAAACAAACAGCCTAAGTGGGGGTTCAATGGCCTCGGTTACATAGTTTATAAACGTACTTATTCTCGCCTTAAGGAAAACGGCCTTTTGGAAGAATGGCCTGAAACAATAGCTCGCTGTATTAACGGGGCCCAAAAAATTGGAGCTAAATATACAAAGAAAGAAGC
>Ga0114997_10001138_pt1 | contig 22237 bp, 26 predicted proteins | sample ArcticOcean_MG_C_2_FD_87045 | JGI IMG/M metagenome (GOLD analysis project Ga0114997, IMG submission 87045) | Marine microbial communities from western Arctic Ocean - ArcticOcean_MG_CB4_136 | ecosystem: Environmental > Aquatic > Marine > Oceanic | place: Arctic Ocean: Canada Basin | collected...
TCATCGATAATTTTCAAAATGGCTTTCCGGTCATAAGAATTAACTGGTAATCTCGGTACAGCCCAAGTCCCCTTGGTCCATTTGAGCCATCGCCCTAAATCCAAGTCAAAACTTTGGACCTTAGATGCTAAACCATTACCTTCTCTGATCAAATCGTTCCTCTTAATTGGCCCATGAACGGCGAGTGAACTGGTAACTCCGCCCGATGACACCGAGATTACAACCGCACCTTGGGTGATTCCAGGGAATAGTAAATTTGCTTCTTCAATCGCCCAGATATTATGCCAAGTATTTGATTTCACCATCAATTCCCGTAAAGGCGCACTCGATTGTTCTCTCAATAATGAATCTGGAGCAATCAGCCGTAGAGTTCCACCGGGCTGTAGAATCTGTAAGCCCCTTTCGATAAATAACCGATAAAGATTGACATTCCCTCGCATGGTTGAAAACCTTGGAACGCCATTTTCATCGACCAACTCACGCAATTGTTCTCCTAATTCTCGACGTAATTTAGAGCCGTCTTTATGGCCTCTAAATCGGTCTTTAATCCGCAACCATGGTGGATTGGTAATCATCAGCCTTGGTTTTTCTTGCCAAGGCCAATCCTCTTGCAAACTATCGCAAGATTTTATACGATCAGCTAAAATCTCAAAAACTTCGTTTTCGGATAATTTCCCTGGCACCGATTCGCCGATTGTAGCAAGACCGTGGCGGACCGCTTCGAGATGAATCCTTTTTCTTGCAGTTGCGACAATCGTTGAATCAAGATCTACCAATTGCAGATTTTTCAACAATAAACGAGTGTCATTTTCGATCAAATCCTTTTCTTGGCCTTGGAGCGATTCGCTATGGAACCTCAATAATCGCGAGACGAATAATCCACCCCCGCAGGCAGAATCAGCAATTGGTAAGGGCACCCCGCTGATGGTGCGAATTTTGTTTTCAACGTCTTCTTTGGCTTGATCATATATTGAAGTATTAGGTTCTTCGACGATGGATGAAAGATTGAATTTGTCTAAGTGTGCCCTAAATCCTGGCGGCAAAGCATCCAAAGGCATTTTTGGATTTATTTGGTCTTCCACTTGAATTATTGCGGGCTCAAGCATTTCCGATTTGATTATTGCATCAGCTAATCGCGGCGGGGTCGGATGTGCTCCTCGAGGCGAGCGCCCATCGGTTTCCGCATCGAATCTTGCGAGTAAATGATCGAGGACATGACCGGGATCAGTCAAGAGATTTGCAGGTAAAGTTGGCCAGTCAAGAGGTAGTAAAGCCGCAACTGGCTTTCTTGCGGTAAGAGAGTTGGACCACGCCTTTATCCAAATGTTGATTTGAGCTACACGGTCGTCAAGGGTTCTGTCCAATCGCGCATACCAGCCGCTGACCCCATTTTGCAAGCACTCACCCCGGCCGACCGGCGTGAAACCTGTCTTTGAGGGTGTCGGCCGATTAGAGGATATTTTCATCGCCAGGAATTGGAGTTGCGATGATATTTCTTCCTTCTGCTGCATTCTTCCAATTCTTAGAAACCCAGCTCAATATTTTTGACATTTTTGGTTTGGATAGGCCACCGGCAGTAGCTATTTTTTGGAGGATCTCCAACTCTGCATCATCATATTCTCCATCGACAGAAGCAACGATTGCTCCATCTCTTAACGCCAAACGAATCGCAGCTTGATCCATCCCCTCGAGAATCGATACCAATTCCGGAGGCTCGGTGAGTAATTGACGCACCTCTTCGCGGCTTTCCGGATGCAGCATCATCGCTCCCATCGCAGCTTCGATAGCGGCCATTTCCTCACGGACAAGAGTTCCATCTGCCGCTGCGACCAATACCAATACACTAGCAATCTTTCGTCTCTGCTCCTCCTCGAGAGCGAGAAGAGCATCTGGTAACAAGAGAATCACCTCGAGAGGTCATTCAATAACTCATATCCAGATTGCATCCATGAATATCCTTCGACGGTCCAAGCCAGTAATCTATTGATCGCATCAGGAGCGAGTCCGAAATGAGAGGAAATCTTATCCAAAACCTCTCTTTCATCCTCGTCGACGGTGCCATCTGCAGCCGCCATCAGTACCGCGTCTCTAAGCGCCAAGCGCCCAGCCTCAGGTCCGAGCCCAGCCAAACAAGTCTCGAGAGAAGGAGGGGATTTAAGCGATGCCCGAATTTTATCACGTTGTTTCGGTGAGAGTAGTGCAGTGCCGAGCCTTTGTTCGAACATTGACATTTCTTCAACGGTTAATTCGTTATCTACGCGGGTCATATATGCTAATAATAAGGCATAGGCAAATCTTTCGGACCGGGGCAATTTGTGAATGGTGTCAGGCAGCATGTAACATCCGTAGTCGTTCTTAGACTTCAATCCAACGCCGACATAAACGGGTTGAAAAAGGAGAGTACAACCTTTAGCGCCATGGCGGAGGTCGAGATATACACAAATCGTGGCTGCGGCGCTTGTGTCCGGGCAAAACAACTTCTCGATAAGAAAGGTATTTCTTATGAGGAAAAAAAACTCGGAAAATCTAAGAAGGTAGATAGAGAATTCTCAATTCGAACTGGGGGAGCAAAAAGCATCCCCCAGATTTTCATAGATAATCATTGGATTGGAGGTTTCGACGATCTTGTCAAATATGATAAGGACGGTGAATTGAATTGGAGATTAGGTTTGGAAGATAAACCCCAAATCGGACTTGCCAAGAAACTTACTCGTCTGATAAAAGGGGAGAAATATTGATGCTCTTGAATGCTATTTCGCGCTGGCCAATGTAATTCAAAACTCCCCATAAAGCTGAGTTTAATAGCCACACCACTCTGACATTCAGTTCTAATGATACAGATCCAATGTAATAACAAGCGGTCGAACCCACCCAGCCAACGGTGTATACCGACATCGACGCAGGCACGGTCCAACTGGTGTCTCTATTGCTGTCAAAAGTCCATTCTCTATGAGTCCAATGAGCAAAGTATGAACCGATAATCCAAGCGATAGCCCAAGAGATAGAAGGCCAATAAGCATCGTTTGGCAATAACCAATAACACAATTCCCAAACCGCATAAAAGAATGCGCTATTCAGGATTGCAGTTATCATATATTGGCGGAATGTGCCAGAATTTCTTAGCATTAATCATCCTCCGTAACCACATCAGAAGCAAAACCAGTTTCAATATCCCTCAGTCGCGAATTATCGGATTGCATCGCTTCGAGAATATCATAATCAACCCCTAAGGATTTGGCAAATCCTTTCAACGCGAGGGTGTCTTTTGGCAAACACTTACCCCCAAACCCTCTCGAGAACCCCATCATCGGTTCGAGATGGGAAGGTCCAATCAATTGGTCTTGTGGTGCGGTAATAATGTCTGTTATAACCTTCCAATCTATGCCTAATTTCTGGCAGATATCGAACATTTGATTAGCAAAAATCACCTTTAAGGCATAAAAATTATTCTTGGTATACTTCACCATTTCAGCCGTGGTAGAATTAACGAAATACGTTTGATCTGATTTTAAAACCCCCGCCTCTTTATGTTGTAAAAACACCATCTCAGCAACCTCTTTATGAGAGGTCCCCACAACCAATATCTTTTGATTAGAAAAATCTGCAATCCTATTCCTTTCCACCAAAAACTCTGGAGAAAAAGCCAATTTTAAATCTGAAAACTTATCCTGTAAGTTCGCGGTTGTTCCAGGGATGACGGTGCTTTTGATTACCGCAATGAATCCACTAGGTAATTGGCTAAGTACCTCTTCCACGATGCTTGTATCACATGAACCATCTGCCATAGGAGGGGTTGGCACCGCAATATATGCCATCTCGACATTATCGGTAACAAGCGCTAAAGAAGTCCCCCGAGCAGGGTCGTGAACATATAATTCATGGACGTTTGAAAAACATTGTTCGATGGTTCCGCCGACCATACCCGCACCAATTATCCCTATTTTCATTCTGAATCCCTCCACGGCGTCTCGAACAAACCGTCCTCTACCATTTGCCCTGCGCGTTCTAGGCTTTCAGGCGTTCCACAATCGATCCAGGTACTCTCTCCAACATTAATTGTTTTAGCAGTCCCTTCTTTGATATACTGACGAGTAATATTTGAGATAGAGAATGGGGCATCATTCATGGTAGAATCCAATCGCGACCAAAACGATGAATCAAAGAGATAAATCCCACCGATTGCAAGATTGCCAACTTGTTTTTTTGGTTTTTCCACCACATCCACTATTGAATTGTTATTCATTATGGCAATGCCGAAGGAGGAGGGGTCATCTACTTCTCGAGTCAATAAAACCGCCCCAGAGTTAAAATTCTCCACTAATTCTGTTAGATTTAGATTTGTAATATTGTCAGAGAACCAGATTAATAAAGAGCAATCTTCATTTCCAGTTCTTGCTAAATTCAAGGCTTCAGCAACTCCTTTTGGCTCAGACTCAAGAACATAATTAACCTCTTCACCGACATGGCGTCGAATTTTATCGATAAATCTATTTCCAATAATTGTGATGTCTTCAATACCTGCTTGACGGATAGTCGCCAATGCATAATCGATTAACGGTTTACCAAATAGCGGCAATAAAGTCTTGTGAGTATACTTGGTCAAAGGATACAACCTCGAACCATGACCGCCGGCTACGATGATGGCTTTGACCGACATATCATCACCTCAAGGCCGGGGGTTTATGGATTCAACCGGATTCTTCATCGAGTTTTGCAGCCTTTGAGAAAACTCCCTCTTCGGCATTTTTCTCAAAGTAATCAGTTTTTACCAAATCGCCTAATCTTTCTACTCCATATTCAATGATGTCGGGATCATTAGTTTCAGCACGCTCCCATCTTTTTTGGGCATATTTTGCATAGGTCTCATCAGCCCCGGCAACCATTTTTTCCCCTTCGGTTAATTCACCTTCAAGACCGATGAATGCATTTCCTTCCTTGATGGCATCTCTTCTTTCAGGTTCATGGCCCATTTTAAAATCGGTTTTACCCCAATCGGGCCCCCGTTTATCCGATGCTCTTCCCAAAACGGGAACAATGGTCATTGATTTTTCTCGAATCCTTTTGGCTAGAATTCTTTGATAATGTGCAAACCTTAGATCTTTATCGCTAACATCAAACATTTCAGTCATATCAAATTGTTCGATAAATTCGTTCTCGATCGACTTTCGTTTCAGTAAAGAGAGAATTGTAAAAATAAAGAATGTGAACGAAGAATACACGAAAATAATCGAAATTTCTTTTAGAAAAAATAAGACGGAAACTCCCAAAGGAGGAACTATTGAAAAGAAACTCATCAGGCGGTTTTTTAGCAATCTCCCCTTCAATTCCCAAAGGGTTTCGTCCGCTTGAATCTCCGATTCTTCAATACTTAACGACATCGCATTACCCACCTAGGCCAACATGGCTATGATGTCCTCAGACATCGAAGGACATGAATCCTGCCCCTCTTGCATTAACACCGAGTCCCGCATATTGATTGATTGACGTGGTTCAAGCGCTAATTTTTCTAATACTGCAGTTAGAACTTCTTGCATTCTTGCGGTTTGACTCCCTTGAGATATGATCATTCTCTCGAGAGATTCTAGAGTTTCAATCGAGCGACTCCCACTCATTTCAATCGCTATTTTTTGGGCTTTTATCGCTTCTTTTTGAGTGCTTAATAGTTTTCTAGCTGCAGGAGAGCCAATTGAATCCCGGCGTTCGAGTTCAACCATAGCTTGACGGAGGTTTTCATCGGTTCGATTCAAGATATTTCCAATCTGGTTGATTCGAGTGCTTGCAAGGTTCAATTCGGTTTGTAAAATACGAGCTCGTTGTTTGAGTTGTTTCCGGATGTTGGATTGTATTATTGATTCAGAAAAAAACGCAATTAAAATTGCGACTCCTAAAGCCAGGTCTTGTGGACCACCAATAATTATCATTGTCATCCACGCTGCGGTACCCATCAATGCCGATCTTGCTATTCCCATCAACCATTAATTATGCGTCCATCATATATGCTGTCCGAAGCGGGGAGCCCACGGGGTCCCAATAGGAATCACTCATCTGGGATAAAGCAATCATCATCAATTTCGTGAAGTTGTCCGGTTGATATCAAGTGGTCCAGCGCTTCATCACACTCTACAGGATCGATGCCATTTTCCAATAATGGCGTATAAAGGTCAGACAAATCGGCCCATTTCGCGCCGGTTACAATTTTATCATGGGCGGCGATCATCATCATCTGAGCGGTAACGGCTAGAAGCGGATCATCACATGATTCATCGCTGGTTAGACTAAGGAAAGATCTCGCGGGGTGGGGTTCTTGGTCCAATATATCCTCAATACGTTCGGTGAGATGTTTTAGTGGATCTGGAATATCAAAACAGTCGAATATATTTGTTTGTCCTTGAGGAAACTCCCGAATATCCTCGGGAGTCATTCTAGCATTGATCGATTCCAATCTACTCAAACGTTGCTCAAGTTGAATTCTTTCTCTAACCAAATCTGCATTTATCATAGTCAAATCTTCTTCCGCTTTCATTATCAGCCATTCGGTCAAATCAAAACCCGGGTCGATTGCAAGCATGGTATCAACCAATGATTTGACCTTTTTCGGCATGATATCAACTCGAATCTCGGCTTCGGAATTATCGCGGCTATCATCAACCATGCTTCCAGTCGGTGTATTGGCACTCCATAAAGATACACTCTCCAATTACAACCTACCTTTCGATTGGAAAGTAAGATTACTGCGCGGCTATTATTGGAATTTTTAGTTTCCATAGGTAATCGGCCCTTAGCACCTGCCATTTCTAACACGGGGGCGCGTTCATGTAGGGGGGTCGTTTGGGGAGATTCATGAGCGACTACCGCATCGCAATCCTGCCAGGTGATGGAACTGGAAAAGAAGTCGCGGTAGAGGCGATGAGAATTCTCGACACCATTCAAGAGCATACCAATCACGGTTTTGAGCAAAATATCATCCCTTGCGGTGGGCAACATTATCTCAAAACCGGGGAAGAATGGGCTGAAGGATCGTTTGAATTTTGTCGGGATGAAGCCGATTCAATATTTCTTGGAGCCATAGGTCACCCCGGCGCCTTTCTCCCAAATGGCGATTTAGCCGGTGGCTCGGTCATCCTTGGGATGAGAAGTGGTTTTGACCTATATGCGAATGTAAGGCCGATAAAACTCTACGAAGGAGTGCCGCATAAAGTCCATGGAAAATTCACTCAAATTTGGCAACCCGGCATGGTAGATATGACTATCTTGAGGGAGAACACCGAGGGGTTGTATCATTCATTATTGCGCCGCTGCGCCGATAGAGCCTCCGGGAGAGAACTTTACGAGCCCGCGGAAATGACTTTCCCCGGAATAGAAGGAGAAGTTGCATTTGACCAACGGCCCATTTCAAAAAAGGGTAGCGAGAGATTGATTAAGATGGGATTTGAGATTGCCCAAACAAGAAATGGCGCTCCAGAAGATGGCGTGAGACGAGTATCGTGTATCGATAAAAGCAATGTCCTGAGGGGCTGCCAGTTGTTTAGAAAAACATTCGAGGAAGTAGCTTCTGCATATCCAGATACCTCACTAGATTACGGATATATTGACGCATTCACCCAATGGATAACTCGAAATCCAGAGCATTATGATGTGGTTGTAACCCCTAATATGTTTGGAGACATTGCAACAGATCTTGGCGCGGTACTTCAAGGCGGAATGGGAATGGCCGCTTCAGCAAATATTGGAGATAATCAAGCATTCTTTGAACCGGTTCACGGCTCTGCACCAAAACATGCTGGAATGAACAAAGTCAATCCGATCGCCAGTATCAATTCTATTCAGATGATGCTTGACTGGTTAGGCCGAAAACAAGGCAACGATGACTTATTGATGATATCTTCATTGATTGACGACAGCGTAGCCGAGCACCTTCGAGATGGAAAAATGCTTACTTATGATTTAGGTGGGGATGCAGGGTGCTCTCATGTTGGAGAATCTATCGCGGCCCGCTTGGGCGAAAAACTTTCACAATTGTGATCAACTTGATTCAACCATTGCCCGGTCTCGCCACGCATCTTCGAATTGTATCCACATTTCCGCTTCTATTTTTTGTCTTAACTCGGCTTCGAGAACCGGCTTAATCCTTCTTGTTTCGGCACTAACCATCCGTTCAATCTCTTTTAGAAGACGACCCACTACCTCCAATTCCCAATCATCATGGGGATTTGGTAAATGAATTCTTGAAACTTCATTTTTTAAAGTCTGGACAATTCTAGCTCTGACTGGATTTCCAATTGCGAAACTATGGGCTCCAGATATAAATCCAATCAAAGAATCTAACCATTCATTCTCGCTTATTTCATGCCCACATCCAGGACAAGAAGTCTCTTTTGGGTTAGGGGGTTTCCGTTTTGGCTTTTGCCTAGGTGATTTTCTGCGGACGGGTGTATCAAACCCGTCGATATCGAAGGCAACCGAGGTTCCAAACCCCACCTTCTCCATCGAGCCAAGACTCCTTCCCTCTTTCACTTTAATCAAAATGAAGTTTTAGATTCTACTTGTTAAATTTTGCCCCTACAAATGTCACAAATTAAGTTTATTAGTCATCGTTTGAACAATGTGGTCGAGGGCAGACTGCAACCCCAAATTGTTATTCCACTCCTCGACAAGGGGGTGTTTTGGTATTAATTCAATTAAATTATTAGCAACTCTTGACAATTCATCGACCATCGTTATTGAGCCCATTTTTGCAGACCGTGAGAGAGGGTTTAGGTCGATTACTAAAACCTCCTTACCCATGGCTACCAACGCTTCACAACGATCACCGTCTTCGAGCGGGACCAGAATCACGTCACAAGCCAATATACCATTTTTATGGCATTTAGCCCGCGGGCCTTCCAAACCTGGAATCCTTCCGTCAGGGGCAGCCCCCAAGATTTCAACATTCAAATTTAATTCATCGTTCAATCCATTCAAATGGTCGAGTAATGCTTTCATTCGCTCAGGTGTGCGGTAAAAAATATTTATTTCTACTGGGCAATTAAGAAGTGAGGCAAGTTTCAACATTTGTCCGCCGGCCAAAGCAACAACATTTCCATTGAGAGAAATTATTGGGTTTTTTGCCGCAATCAATCTCGCAGCAGCCGCTTTGGTTGCTTCGTACGCTGAGGGTATTGTCTGCTCCCCCAATAGGTAATCGTATGCTTCACCCCTGCCGTGAGCAATCAGCGCCGAGCCGGCGAGCATACCTTTTTGGGCAGCCTCTTCCAGCTTATATCTCATAATAAGTGAACGATATCTCGGATGGGATGGATCAGCGGCATGTTCGGCCAAAACAACCACCCTTAAGCATCATTTACCAACATCGAAATGTCTAGAGGAGTGCAGCCTCTGTTTATGGCGCTGGTCGATATTACATCGATTCCACACTGTTTCCAGTCGTCCAAATCGTTGAGTGTAATTCCCCCACTTGCTTCGAGCCAAACGTGCTTCCGCAAGTCCATTTCACTCAACTCATCGCTAACATTTTTGCAACGTTCAGGGCCGAAATTATCCAACATGAGGGTTATTTTATCACAGCCATCAATCATTCTCTTTTCAGACCATGAGAAAGCAGCCATAATCGCTTCTTTTTCATCACGGACCTCTATTTCCAAGAAAGCCCCGTTTTGAGATTGATCATCCTCAGAAATAAAACGAGCAATTCTAGCCCCATGGCTTTCGAGTTCCGGATACATACTTGCTAAATCATTTTCTTTTAACATTCTAGCATCGAGTTTTGACAACCTGTGGGTTAATCCTCCACCGAGTTGAACCGCCCATTTATCGAGTAACCCCCAAATTGTTTTCCTGGTACAAGCGATTTGCTTCGGCGCCTTAGCAGACCATCTGTGCGCTTCTGAAGAGATGCCAGACAATTGACCTAAAATGTTTAGAATTGGCCTTTCCATCGCTAAAATAGTCTCTCTATCTCCTTTGAGTCTGGCGACTTCATCACCCGAACTAACCTTTCTTCCATCACCAAAAGCCCAAGAAATTGAGACACTCCCCGCCCAGATTTGTAACATATGATCTACAGCGGCACAACCAGCCAAGGTACCGTCGGAGTGTGAAATAATCCTTGCTTCTACCGGGTCGTTTGAACCCATTAATGGCATATCGATGCCATCATCGGCCAGAATTGCACTAGTCCAACGGTCAAAACTTGAAATCAATAATCTAGTTGGCCCAGAGGAATGATCCCATAACTTTCCGCCTCTATCATGAGGCGGGCGGGATTTCTCTGCCATGTTCTTGCCTGAGGGGACGAGGACTTCATGGTTCGCCTCGGTTTGGCCATAGGTATGAGGAGAGTGTTGGTAGTTGGCGCCGGCATCGATGGCTTGGTAACCGCTGTAAAAAATCATCTCGCCGGAAATCGAGTTATTATCCTTGAACAAAGAGCCACTATTGGGGGGAGAGGTACCAGTTCATCCTCGCATGGGTTTCAATTAGAACACGGTCCTCATCTCCTTCTAAAAGGAGGGCCGCTTCACAAAATGGTGAAAAAAGTCAGTAGGGTAAAATTATCACTCCGGCCGGTAAGACCTCAAAAAATAAAAATTGTTGGCCATGGAATGTTATGGCCAATAAATAGCCCACGAAAAATATTGGCTCTTAAAAGAGGAGAAGATCCGATTAGAGAATCGGCATTGAAACTCATCTCGGCATGGGGACTTGATATTCCAATCCGGGAAAAAGCACTACTCAATGGAAATCTTTGCGTTGTAGGTGAAGGTTGGGCCGGTATTGTCGGCCGCTTAGCATCAACACTGGAAGAGGTCGGAGTTCCGATTCAAACAAATACCGAAGTGGCCGAAGTAATCGATGGTGGTGTCCTTTTGTCGACCGGCGTCAAAGTCGAAGCCGATGAAGTACATCTCTGCCAGGGTAATAAAAAATCTGATTCAATTTTTGTTTCAACCCTTGACATGGTTTTAGATTACCAACCATTGGCTGGTCTACATGGCATGATAGATGGTGATGTTGCAATTTTGGATTTAGCTGCAATACATAGTGGAAAAGCACCAGGAATGTCCCACCTCTCTTGTATTTCGCTCACCGGAGGATTGGATGCAATCGAGAGATTGCTAGATGAAAGAGTATCGGGATGGCGTACTCATATTTTGGTAAAGAGGGAGAATAAGCATATTTCATTGGCTTGCCAAAAAAAGACCTTATCGGATGGACTGGTTTGAATACCGCCACTATAGTCCGCTGATATATGCGAATCGTTACTTGGAATGTCAATGGGATGAGGGCGGCGATTCGAAAAGGAATCGATGGTTTTTTTGATGAGATTGACGCTGACGTTTGGTTGTTGCAAGAAACCAGGGTTTTGGAGGAACAATTACCAAAGGATTGGGAATTGCCAAATGGATATCAATGGATCTTACACCCTGCTCAAAAGAAAGGATATTCCGGTGTCGCAACAATTTCTAGAATACCGACGGAGGAATTAGGTCGTGGCAAAGGCGGGCAGATTGACCCCAATGATTCTGAGGGCCGAGTTTTGATAACAAAACACGACGATTTAATCTTGGTCAACACTTATCTTCCAAGTGGTTCGGCGAAAGAAGAACGGCAAAAATATAAGGAAAGTTGGATGGCAGAATGGCGTGAATTTGGGCAAAAATATCTGAAAATGGATACACCGGTAATAATGGCTGGAGACTTAAATATCGCTCATACCGAAGACGATATTTGGAATCCGAAAGGGAATAAAAAAACCAGCGGATTCCTTCCTCAAGAACGCGAATGGTTTAGTGAACTTCTTGCCGATGGTTGGTGTGATATGTTTAGAGAATCGGCTGGAGCCGGTGAAAAAACATACTCTTGGTGGTCCAATCGGGGTCAAGCTAGAATTAAGGATAGAGGCTGGAGAATCGATTATTTACTGGGGAATTCTGCGGCAAAAAAAATGCTAAAGTCTTGTAGAATAGAACGAAGAGGAGGCCTCGAGATATCCGACCACGCCCCAGTAATTCTCGATATTCAATCCTAATCTTCCTCTTGACCAAATAAGGCTAGAACCTTATCGACGACAGAGCGTAATTGTTCGAGGGTCTCACTTTTTATTGAAACAGATAGGGTTGCATTTTCACCCTCTATCTTCAATTCAGAAGCCAGACCTTCGGGGATTGAATCGGACAATCGTTTGCCAACTTCGACAGAACCGGTCCAATCGATATCCGTCGAATAAGTCTCTGCCATGATAAACAATAATCGGCCCTAGTCAAAAAACCTTGTACCTTTATCAGAATCATTCTTGGACTCAGCCCCCACCGTCATAATCGATGGAGAAGCATATCCCAATCCTTGCCGGCGCCGGGGGCGTCGGTTTAGGCGAGAGCCGCACCGATCATTCAGGCCGAAAAGCAATTCTATTGGTCAGAGAAGGTGATACATCAGAATTATCAGCATTAGCTGCGACGATGGGGATCGAAATCATCGAAGAGATATATCAGTCCGGTTCTCCCGACGCACGTGGATTTTTCGGAAAAGGCCGATTACAAGACGTAGGTGACGATGTTTCTTCAATCGTGGATGGTCATCCCTGGAAGGGAGTGGATTTGGTGATAATCCACTCCAACGCAACCGCGCGGCAATTGGTAACTATCCACAATGTAATCGGTATTGAAATATGGGATCGGGTTAGATTATTACTTGCTCTATTTACTTCTCATGCATCGAGTGTTGAGGCTCGGACCCAGGTTAGAATCGCTCAACTACAAGCCGATAGAACCATTTTGAGAGAGGTTGCAAACCAGCAGACCAGCGGGGAGAGAGCAGGATTTGGTGGCGGTGGTCAGCAAGCCCTCCAAGGAGTGATCTCAACAGTTTCAAGGGAGATCGCTCAATTGGGCAAACGCCGAGCTAAGCACGCTAGAGCCCGGACAGAAAGGCGGCGTCAGCGCCGGAGAGGCGGTGCGAAAACCGTGGGTTTAGCCGGATATACAAATGCTGGAAAATCGTCATTATTTCGGGCATTGTCGGGAAAAGAGGTATTGGTTGAGGACAAATTATTCTCAACTTTGGAGACAACCGTGGGGCGGATGGTAGCAAGCCCTAGGATTTTATTGGCTGATACAATCGGGTTTATCGACGAATTACCGTCGGACTTGTTGGATGCATTCAATGCAACTCTCGACGAGGCATTGAAATGTGATTTGCTATTGTTATTAGCCGATTCAAGCGATGACGAGGTTGAGTTGAGGAGAAAACTCACCACCTCTCAAAGAGAGATATTCGAGAGAACAGGGGATGATATTTTGGAAATGATTGTGGTTTTGACCAAAACTGATAATTGCGGCGATTTAGATACTTGCGAAGCGATCATCAAATCACTTTCATTACCAGATCCGGTTCATGTTTCTTGTCATACTGGTGAGGGAATGGACATTTTACGCGATAAAATCCTCCAGTCACTTTATGGCGAAAAAAGAACGATTGTCATATCGGACGGGGGCGTGCGAGAACGAGCCGTAGAATCACTAATTAGCGAAGTATATGGTTTGGGAATCGTAGTTGATAAAGATGCTAACGAGCTGACAATTTGGTGTGACCCTTCCGAATTGACAAAATTGATTTCAAAAACCAAAGGACGCATCTCACTCAAGTAGTTCTTCTATCTAAGCCGATACATGGCGGGCCTTTTGGACGATATAAGCGTCCTACCAGAAGAGGGCGCACCGGTTTTTTCTTCATCGGGTAGGGTGTTTGAAGTCAATAGTGAAGATGGCCATCCTATGTTGAAAGCGGTTGGAGTTTTTGTAATTATCATCTGTGGTTTTGGAATTGCGAATGGCCTTGATTACATCAATCCACATTCGGGATTGGTTAGACCTCACGAATGGATTTATGCGATGGGTGAATCAGCCCCGTTGGAATCTGCGACGTTTTCTGGGACGGTTATCTCAGATAATGAGCCCGTTGCTGGTGCATCGATAACAATCAGCATGAGGGGGCTCCAAGGCATGAGGGTTTTTGTTGATACAGAAACTGATTCTAACGGATATTTTGAATTTACAAACGCCTCACCCGGTTTGACTATAATTAAAATAATCCGCTGGCAAGACGGTGGAGAGCACGACGCAGTGCAACATCGTATGTTGATCAACCCCCCTTCATTATTTGAACCGGTAGGCTTTACCACAATCAACTTTGAACTTCCCCCCTCTACAGAATTTGCCTCGTTGAGTTGTGAAAGCCTTGGAAATGGGTCTTGCTTGAGGGAGATCAGTTACCAAGAGGAGGAAATGGAATTCCCCTTATTGGATGGCTCTGCTGCAGGGATGTATATTTTGGTTGGTTGGGGCTTTATCGGCCTTTCTACCATAGCTCTTGGGTTCGCAATGATTGGCATCAATAAAGGTAGCAGGGGGATGATTAGAACCAGTGCGGTTCTGGCAATTTTTACGATGGGACATTACTATAGCGCTTGTATTTTGGGCCTGATGGCTTTAGCCCTAACCTTCTCAATACCGGATAAACGCATCAGATTGGATACGTGAATCCGACACGCTCATGATGGAGTAGTCAGAGGACCCAGTATGGATATGATGTCGGCCGCGTGGATGGTACGAGAATTGGGCCAAGCCGTAAGCGCATTACACCTCGGAAAAGACGGCTCAATAATCGCTGGCGGCTGGGATGGAATGGTAAAATCCTGGGATAGCGAAGGGACCGCTTTATGGATGGTTGAATGCGATGATAGGGTAGAGGCAATTTTAGTGATCGACGAATTGGTAATCCTAACCAGCGGTTTGGGCGTGGTTTGTATCGAAAACGGAAAAATAATTTGGACCCATGCCCTAGAAGGTTCAGCCGATATGCTTTGTTTTCATCAAGGCGAAATTATAGCAACTTCAAGTGTTTATGATATCGAACATAGTGATTTTATGGAAAGTGCGATTTGGCGGTTTTCTTTAGATGGCGAATTAATCGGCGTTGAGAGGATGGATGAGCGACCTTGGTTTATTGAATCTAGGGATAAGCTATTACTCGGCCTTGGCCGGCCACGTTGTGGAATGCTATTGGACGAAACACACACTCCTTTAGCAACCGAATCACCAGTTACCTGTGGGGTAACGGGACGGGACAGAACACTATTGGGCCATGCGGATGGAACCGTTTCTGAATCGAATGGAGAGCTCATCTCGGTTGAAGAGTCGACAGTAGATTCAATTATTTGTGTGGAGTATGGTTTTGTTTCAGCTTTAGAAAACGGTGATTTAATTGCAAGAGACCCTGATGCAAAACCCCTCTGGTCAGCAACCGGCTCTGCGATCACCTGCCAAATCGAAGGTTTTGACCGAACACACTGGTGCGGTAGGTGGCAAATAACCTCAGGCCTATTACAAGTAAGAGATCACGATGGAATCCTTGTGGTAGAAATGGAAACAAGTAAACCAAGAGTCGCAACGAATATTGCAGATAGGGTTGGTTTTGGTTTCGACGATGGCCAAATAATAATTTGGGAAAAAGAATTATTTTTACGGCGAAAATCAACAGAGGTGTCTGAAGTGAATACTACAAATTCAGCACTTGCAGCAAGATTGAGATCATTGCGAAAATAATGTTATTTATTGATTAATAATTCCAATGGATACAGTGGAAACCATCTCCGTAAACCCGCGTTTCCGATGGAAAAGGGCCGAATTAACCGTAAAGTTTATTTGCCCCCTCCTCCCAAGGAGAGATTGCCGCTCCCCCGGGAGTGGTGGAGGACCCTCTGGGGTCTTCTGGGACCCTTGCCAACTGGCTCTTTAGCCCGAACCGGGTAAAGTGTTGGTCACAATGTTCGGAGACGAACAGAAGTGAGGCGAAATAAAGGAAAGAAGATCTTCGGATTTGACTAGCTTTATTTCACCCACAGGAAGATCCACCGGCTTCGGCCTCAAGGTGGTGAAGCTGGCAGAACTTCTGAAAAGGAGTGATGACAGAATTGAGGAAATGGGTTTGCGGCTTTCGAGTTTAGCGAATAAAATCTCAAGGACTGTGAATTTGTTGGACAATTTGCCAAAGGGAGAGACAGATGTTAAATCATCAAATTCAAACTTAGCAAAGAAACAACAAATGGCGACCGAATCTTTCGAGATGAGGAAACCACCGCTGAATAGGAAGAGGAGAGTAAAATCGAAAACGACCTTGACGGCAACCCCGGCTGTCGAGAAGGAGGCTTATTCTGGCAACAGAAAAAGTCAACGATCTAGGAAGGAAACCACCCTCGGGTGGTCGAATGAATAGTGAAGGCGACTCGGCGGCCATCAGCGGAGGCTGGCAGGGGGGCGGATATCCCACTCGGATGAAACCCCCCTACCAGTTTCCCACCCTGCTCACACAGGTAATTTTAGGGCCTGTTCATCCCACTTATCATTATGGAGGGCGCGGAATGCTCGCACCCGGTGCTTTCGGAACCTTTCAATTAGAGCCGGTCATTTCCTCGGGTCTAACCCAAAGATCGAAATCTTCATCGGTCAAAAATCCTAAACCTGTGGCTGATTCTCTTAACGTCAAACCATTTTTGTGGGCATTTTTTGCGATTTGTGCAGCTTTATCATAGCCGATGTGATTATTGAGGGCTGTTACCAACATCAATGAATTTTCTAAATGATTAGCGATTACTTGCTCATTTGCCTCGAGTCCTTCAACGCAGCGGGTTGTGAACGAAGCCATCGAATCCGAAAGCAATTTAATACTGTGTAAAAAGTTGTGAATCATCATTGGCTTGTAGACATTTAATTCAAAATTACCTTGGCTTCCACCGATACTAGTCGCACTATGGTTACCCATTACTTGAGCACAAACCATCGTCAATGCCTCGGCTTGAGTAGGATTGACTTTGCCTGGCATAATCGAGGACCCCGGCTCATTTGCAGGCAGCGATAACTCGCCGAACCCGCAGCGAGGGCCAGAACCTAACCATCGAATATCGTTAGCTATTTTCATTAAACTAACGGCTAAGGTATTGAGACAGCCGCTCGCGGCTACAATAGCATCGTGGGCTGCTAATTGAGAAAACTTATTTGGGGCAGAGATAAATGGTAAACCGGTCTTATCGGCGATCTCAGCCGCAACTCTTTGTGCGAATTCCGGATGGGTATTGAGCCCGGTTCCAACCGCGGTTCCGCCGAGTGCCAATTCTAGTAGATCTGAACTTGCAAATTCGATTCGGCGAATATTTGCATCCAATTGAGCAACCCAGCCAGAGACCTCTTGGCCCAATGTGAGTGGAACTGCGTCCATCAAATGGGTTCTGCCAATTTTTACAAGATCTTTCCATTGAATTGATTTTTCATATAACGCATCCTTCAACATACAAAGGCTAGGCAATAAGCTATCGGTAATCGCTTCAGATGCAGCGATATGCATTGCGGTAGGAAAGGTATCATTTGAGGATTGACCTCGATTAACGTGGTCGTTTGGATGAACTGGTGTTTTAGTTCCAAGCACTCCGCCTGCCATTTCAATTCCACGGTTCGCAATTACTTCATTGGAATTCATATTGGATTGGGTCCCAGAACCAGTTTGCCAAACTTTGAGAGGGAAATGTGGGTCGAGTTTCCCGGAGATTACCTCTTCAGCAGCCTCGATTATTAATTTGGAAATTTCCGGTTCTAACTGACCTAAGTCACAGTTAACCTTAGCCGCAGCCTGCTTGAGAATACCAAAAGCACGAATCACTTCACGCGGCATTAAATCATCACCAATATCGAAGTTGATAAGCGACCTTGCGGTTTGGCAACCATAGTACATGTCGGCAGGAACTTCCAGCTCTCCCATCGTATCGGCCTCGACACGCATCTCTCGCATGTTATAGAGCGGGAAGGCGCTGGGACATGTCCCTTTCTGTTCACAAGCGTGAAAGAGGGGTGACCTCGAGGCCAAGATGATGACCGGTTATCGCTTGGTATGGTTCCAACATCTGCACAAGGCGGCTGGAACCTATGTCATACGCCGGGCTATGGCCAATGGTGAAACATTTTGGCCAAACCATGAGAATGGTAATCCTATTGAAAATGGGGAAGTGCTTCAACTTTGGAATCTTGATTCAAACGAGTTAAATGATTTTGTTGATAAATGTGAAAAAGACGGGGTTACATTCGTTGCTTGTGAATGGGGCGGACCAGATTACGATGCTCTTGTAAACGATGAGAGAGTTGTGCTTCTAACCTGTTTGAGAGACCCGATCAAGCGATTGATCTCCAATTATAATTACGATCATTACTGGATGTGGACCAAGGCTAAATCTTATTCAGAATATTTGGCCGAAGAAAATTTACACTCTACTCCAGAATATTATACTCGAATATTTTCAAGAGAGACCGATTTGTCAATCGCGATTGAAGTAAAACATCATACCCAATCACTTGAAAATTTGGCCAAATTTGACCGGGTCATTATTGCCGAAAACGGTATGGATACATTGAATGAACTCGGTTGGAAAAATGAATCCGATACAACCCACCCAACATTTGGTAATAAAAACAGAATCTTGCATTTACTTAGAAAGTTGCGACTAAAGCGTTGTTGGAATTATATCAAACAAGTGAAACATATTCCAACAGAGAATTTAAACATTAACAAATTGAATCGGTTCGATATTTTATTATATGAAAAAATGAGTGAATAATCGGTGAAAATATGGCGAGTAAATATGATGCAAGGCCGATGAAATCCCCCAACTTGGCAGGATTTCCTTTGAAGGTATTAGCGGGGGCACTATGGACTCCAATCCTCAGAAACTTGGTTGGAATGAAAGCACTCAAAGACGCAGGTATCATTTATTTGCGAGGTCAAAAATCAGATGAAGAGCCGTATAATCCGCAGGTAGAGTTTTCTCAAATTAAACCTATAATGCCCCCATTACATTCCGCTTCAAATATCAAGGACGCTGGAGTATTCTCAATCGGCAAAATAAATCAATATTATTCAAAAGGCGGTTCTCCGGTAAAACTTATTTCTTTGGTTTTAGAACATGCAAAATCAGTCCCCAGCCTGATGATTTCAATCGACGAGAAGTCGGCCCTCAAACAAGCTAAAGCATCTGAAGAGAGATGGAAGAACGGTGAGTGTATTGGTCCATTAGACGGCATTCCAATCGCAGTAAAGGATGAGATGGATGTGATTGGCTTTGTAACCACTATGGGAACCTCTGGATATTCAAAGGCCGCCTCTCAAGATGCAACCATTGTCAAACGTGCAAGAGAAGCGGGGGCGATCATCATCGGCAAAACCAATCTTCACGAAATAGGAGCGGGCGTCACAGGAATAAATCCCCACTGGGGTGCGGTTACCAACCCTTATGATGAGTCGAAATTTACTGGAGGGTCTTCATCAGGATCCGCTGCAATAGTCAGCCGAGGCATTGTGCCGATAGCCTTGGGTAGCGATGGCGGCGGTTCGATTAGAATTCCAGCAGCGATCTGCGGGGTGCCTGGATTGAAGGCAACATTTGGAAGAATTAGCAAATTTGGTTCAGGTGCTGGAGGAACAGTAGGCCACCTAGGCCCAATCGCTGGGAATTTACGAGATTTAGCAATACTTTACAGTGTCATCGCAGGCCCTGATGATAAAGATAGTCAAACAAAAAAAGCGCCTAATCTTTGTTTGGACCAAGTCAAAGATTTGGAGTTATTAGGCCTTAAAATCGGTGTTTACCGGCCTTGGTTTGAGCACGCAGAAGAAGAAATTGTAGAACGAATGGAATCATGTTTGAGTATTTTAAAATCAGCCGGAGCAGAAATTGTAGAGATTACTATTCCAGATATGTCTTTGGTGAGGCCGACTCACTTGGCGACTATCACAAAAGAATTTGCCGCTTCACATGCTGGTTTGGTCAAAAATGAACTTAATTCATTCTCTCCAGAAGTAAAAATGATGTTTGGCTTACAAGCCAGATTAAAAGATTCAGATTTTGAAAACGCACAAAGACTTAGAACAAAGATCCATCAAAACTTCGAGGCTGCATTTAAGAAATGCGATATTATCCTTACCCCTATGACTGGAATTACTGCAAAAAACATCCAAAAGTCCGCACTCAAATACGGTCAATCAAATCTCGTCATCACCGGTGCAATAATGCGGTTTTCTCACCCTGCAAATCTTTGTGGGTATCCGGGGTTGAGCGTTCCGGCTGGCCTCGATTCGGACGGTTTACCAATCGGTTGCCAATTGATGGGCCGAGGATGGGGAGAGGAAACAATTATTCGTGCAGGTCTGGTTTTAGAACAAGCCTTCCCGCGTGAATTACCACCGCACCACGTCGATATTATGGGCCGATTGCAGTGAAAGTTTCACCGTCTTGATAACTTCCCCGATACATCAGCATCGTCTGGAATGGCATTTCGATATTCCCTTGAGAATCTATAGCGATAACTCCACCCCTTCCCCCGAGGGGGGCAACCATATCCAACATAGATTGACATGCCTGCTCAAGGTTTTGGCCTAATCTTAGACGGGTTGATACCTCGTGAGCAGCACAGATTCGAATGAAAGCCTCACCAACCCCTGTGCATGAAATAGCAACCGATGGATCACACCAGGTCCCTGCTCCAATAATCGGTGTGTCGCCAATCCTACCATCTGGCTTCCCTGTCATTCCCCCGGTGCTGGTTGCCGCAGCAAGATTTCCTTCATTATCGAGAGCGACCGCACCAACCGTGCCCATTCCTTGGCTTCCATCATGGTCTAAAATTGCAGAATCGTCCTCGTCGGTTGAACCCGGTCTTGAGTTTACATCTTTCCATTTTTGCCATTGAGCCCTACGCAAATCGGTAATCAGCCATTCTTGGTCGACTTGTTCAACCCCATTTTCTAGGCCGAATTTATCTGCAGCAGCGCTGTTTAACATGATGGGCCAACTTTTTTGGAGAATTTTTTGAGCCACCCTAATCGGGTGGCGGGATTTTTGGACATCGATAACCGAGCCAACTGCGCCATCGCGGCCTCTCATGATACTCGCATCCATGGTTATCGAACCGTTAGCGGCGATTACCGAACCCCTTCCAGCATTGAATAATGGCTCGTCTTCCATCATTTCAACCGCGATTGTTACCGCCTCTTCAGCGCTTAAACCAGCCTCAAGCATTGAACCAACATCAGTTAGAACACATTCCATACAAGAAATTCGCGCAGGGTCCAACTCGGTTGGGCCTTTCCAAAGTCCATCGCCACCAGCGCCACCGTGGATGGCGAGGTGTACCATCGACAATCACTCACAGCGAGAAACCGACACGATTCGTTGAGGTTGGCTTGGCCTATCCCCTGACATCTTTTGACAAGCTTCGATTCCTTTGACTATATTCATTCCTTCGATTACCTCGCCGAAAACTGCGTGGTTTCCATTGAGCCATGGGGTTGCGACTGTGGTTAGGAAGAATTGTGAGCCACCAGTATTTGGTCCAGAATTTGCCATTGAGAAAATTCCAGGACGGTCGTGCTTCATATCGAGAGCGGATCGCTCACAAGGGATTTTCCAACCTGGGCCGCCTTTACCGGCGTCTCGACTCATAGGGTCTTTGGAGTGAGGACATCCACCTTGAATCATAAAATCTTCAATCACACGGTGAAAATGAAGGCCGTTATAGAAGCCCATATCGACTAATTTCAGAAAATTTCCTGTAGTCTCAGGGGCTTCATCTGTGAACAGATTAATCTTGATATTTCCAGCGCTGGTTTCCATCATGACGTGGGTCATGTTTACTGGCTGGTCAGCGCCCGTTGATGACCCTTCCTCCTTGGAAACAATTATGCTTACTGGTTTAGCCAAGGACGGAAATGCTGGTCTGCATATTGCCTTGCTTGCTGTGCATTATATCCAGCAGCGGCCAATTGCTGCTCGTAAGCCAGTTGCTCAGCGGTAATAGTTGGGTCTATGCCGCCCATTCCCATCATTGGGTCATTGAATGCAGCATTGGCAAACATATCGTCCTTAGAATTTTGCCCTCCGCTTCTTCCAATGAGAAGTGTCATTATCAAAAGTAGAATAATTCCGCCAATTGCAGCAACTATCATTGTCATATTATCATCGATGAAATCGCTTCCTGCTTGGGTAGTGTCATTGACATCACCGTTACCGTCATCAGAGCCGCCTCCATTGCCGTTATTGTCGCTGTTTTCGCTACTTCCATCATCGAACGTACAACCGAGAAGGTCGATGTTTTCGCCGGTTGGAGTAGCAGGACAATTATCCTCGGAGTCTGTAACGCCA